>Ga0214919_10000591_pt1 | contig 61615 bp, 64 predicted proteins | sample LL1503_MetaG_FD_177994 | JGI IMG/M metagenome (GOLD analysis project Ga0214919, IMG submission 177994) | Freshwater microbial communities from Lake Lanier, Atlanta, Georgia, United States - LL-1503 | ecosystem: Environmental > Aquatic > Freshwater > Lake | place: USA: Georgia | collected... | reverse complement strand
ATATGCGCCGTCCTGGGGGTCGCGAATGCCGAAGCCTGCAATATCTGTGCCATAGACGAAATCCACCTTCCACTTAATCCAGCTCCACAAATCCCCGCCCTGGCCGCAGGCCAGATCTACCAGGGTTTTTCCTCCTGCTCCTCCGCTTGCAAGGCCACATCGCAAGAGCAAATCCTCCTTGATGTAGCGGCGATGGAAGTCGCGCAATCCACGCACAATCTGCAAATCCTCCTTCGGCCCCTTCCGCTCATAATACACCTTTGACACCTGCCCCGAGGCCACGCCAGCCACCGCCCCGCTCATCTCAGCCAGCTCCTTCGCAGAAGGCTGATCCGATCCCGTGCGTATCATGTGCACCGTGACTGGGTCGTGGATACTATTCCACACACCCTCCGCCGCCTCATCCTTGTTCAAGGTGCGCCCGATAATCCCCTTCTGGTACCGCTCTGTCTTATCATAACGAACTCTCATGGGAATCCAGCGCCACCCCGGCTCATGTCCCGGCTCATATCTCATCTCCACGATACTCTTGTCCTCAATCGGATCACCATTCTCGCACACCACGTAGTCCTCGCCCGAGGCGGAAGTGACAATTTCCGCATATGAGACACTCGCCATCGTATCAGGCAGCTCACTCGGATTGAAGAGAACCGGCTTGTACTCACGCATCCTCCTTCCTTTCTGCATAACGCGCGTTCCAGGAAGAGGCTGTTCGTATAAGACAGTTCCGCGAGGATCCTCGTATGCAGGATCCAGTTCTGAGCCCACATAGAGGCGCATTGTCTTGTGCTGAACCGTCTCACCCGTCACGGGCTTCGCCGCTGTGTTCACTATATCAATCTTGGAGCTATCCTTGTCAAAGTCCACCAGGAAATCCACGCTATTGTCTTCAGCCGGCTTCCACTTCAGCTGCTCGCCGAACTTAACACCCGGCTTCTCAGGTAAGGGCAGAAGATTTGGTGTTAGAATGAGACCGTCCGTGTTGTAAAACGATGCAGACGCGTAGTCCAGCGTGCGCGCGCACAGCTGGAAGATACTGAGATCCCCCGCGTTTGCGAACTTGAACTGCTTGACAGACACAATGATCTTCGTACTATCTGTGACACCCGCTCCCTTCATCACCGTAGGACCATCGCCGTCATTCCACTTCTCAATCCAACCCATTAGCTCCCCGAACCGCCCACCCTCCCGCCGCTCATCGCCCGAGCCCATGAAAGGCAGTTTCGTCACATCGCGCTTCTCTGGCGCAATATAGCAATCAAACAACATGAATTGCTGAATGGACTTGCCTTCCTTATCGCGGGTCACATACTCACCGTCAACGAGCGAATGAGCACAGCTGGGACGCATCAGTCCCGTCTTATATACATACATTGACATGTCAATCATGAAGAGCTCACCACGCTCGTCCACATATCCCATCATGCGAAGTCCATCGGCCTTATCTGTCACATTGTAGCCGTCGCGGATATTCGCATCTCCCTCCACCCTCTCCTTGCGCATATTTTGCACAATCATCGTGATAGGCGCAACTCCGCGGAAACGGTCGGTCTTTGTGAGCTGCTTGTATCCCTCAAGCGCCTTCGCCGCCACCTTGTTGCGAATGAGGAGGTGGTGCTTCTGAATGCCGCGGAGAACCTCGCCGACTCCGCGGATAAGATCCTTGATGCACCCTTTTACAACCGCTGCACGCTGGGCCTCGTCGGCAGGAGTCTCGGAAGGGCGCAGAAGTTCAACCTCAATTTCGTAAAAGGCGGCCTCCTTTGTAATATCGGCCTGACCCCGGTCTGGCTGGAAACGACTCTGCCAAAGAAAGTCGCCTTTTGAACTGTGAGGCGTGGAGCGCACCATACTCAGATCAAAGCGCACACCCTTGCCGACGAAGGTCCAGCGCCGAAGAATACGAAACGCCTTTCGCTGTCCGAGCCAGTTGTTCATCATGTCGCGCACGGTGGGATCGGATTTCTCTAGAGGATTCTCACGGCGCACCTTCATGCGTACACCGTAGCTCTCAATATCAAGATTGCTCTCGGCGCCTGCACGCTGCTTCGTCATGGCCTCAAACGCCTTTCCTTCAAGCGTATCGTCGCGACAGTATGACTCTATGGCGCCCATTCCAGTTAAAGTGAAACGCACCTGTTGGGGCGTGATGATGTTCATTTTGTCTTCTTGGGGAAGTGCGGTATATCCCTTGGCTCTAAGACGCTGAGCCACGGCCAAGAAGGTGGTTGTGTCAGAGGCGTTCTTGAAGGTGGCTTCTAATTCACGATCATCGTGAAGAGCCCATTCCTCTACCAGCCGACCAAGTGTATCTACTTCGGCCGGATAGAGTTCCATCTAATTGTGGTCTATGTAGAAAAGCTTTAGTTAGCAGCAACTTTTATTTGTGGATCAACAATTAGAAAATGCAGTTAGTTTGCAGCATCTACGTTGGCTTCCTCTTCTTTGTTTTAACACCTGGTATCCTTCTGTCCCTCCCCAAGAAGGGGTCAAAGTACATGGTTGCGGCCACTCACGCCTTATTCTTCGCGGCTATATACTATTTCACGCACAGAATGGTTTTGAGAATAGAGGGGTTTGGAACTTATAGCTCTGACCCGAAGAATAACGATACGCTTTCAAAACCCCCGTGCACCTTGCCTGAATATGAAAAATTTGTCAAAGTATCGGCTCCAAATGGCACTAAAATGGAGAAGAGATGCACTGCACCTTTTACACAACCAACACCTCAATTGGTCGAACAATGTAAGGCCAAAAAAGCCGTGCCAGTATTTAGCCCGGGTAAAGAAGCATGGGGGTGTTAAGCATATCATTCCTTACAATAAAATAGCGGGTTATTTCCATCGTCATCAAACGCCTTATATCCACGCGAATATAGAAACTCGTAAATATTTGACTTATTATAGCCAAAATATTTAGAAGAACACTCATTCGTCTCAACTTGAATGAGCGGCTTGTAGCGAGAAATAATCTCAGAAGCCCCCTCTAGCACATATAACTCAGAACCTTCAGTGTCAATCTTAATGAAATCAACAGGACTTTCGTACTCTAGATCATCCAAGCGGACCACCTCTATGGACGATTCATCCTTGTCACATTCCTTGATATAATAACATCCAGAATTGTCACCGTGTTGAACAACCTTACAATTTGCACTCTTATTATAAACCCCCTTGTTAAATAACTGTATATTCTTGCAATTATTTAATTGAATATTCTCGCAAAAGAAATTATACGATTTCATATTGGGTTCAAATGCAATAACTCTCGAAAACATTCTTGAATATGGCAAAGATGTTGTTCCTATATGACCACCCACATCAATACATGTATTATTAGACGTTGGGTATCTGGCTAGATACCTTTTTACAATATCTAACTCTCTTGGATATGGTTCAGAACGCCCATTATTTATATGCCATTCGAATACTGGATCATCGAGGGAATATGTGAATCCGTCCCATGAAGCCTTCATAATATATATATAATGTCAGCATACTCTTTAAAGCTCTACTGATAATTCGCAAATATACAAGGGGGCAAGGTGTTTAATAACATATCTTTATACTTATAACACAATTTGTGAAAAATTCTTCCGAGCATTTCATTCCATTCTATTGGATATTGATTGCCAGCTTCAAAACAATCTCGTGGATACCTCGCAGGATGCTTCTCTAACATCTCCAATTTAGAATCCAATAAAGAAATCATTTCAGCATACCATTCCTGTGTAAGAGGGGTTTGTGGCTTACAAATATATGCACAATTACCAACCATCTGTTGCCAGTATGCAGCTGCTGGCGCATATGCAACGCCATGTTGGAGTTCCTTATATCCATTTATCCATTTATCGGTGGCCTCTAGTTCAGTGAAACATGGTGTCCAAGATCCTGTTGTTTGTTTTATATCACTGTACCCTCCTCCATGAAAATTCATAAAATATGTTCTCAAATAATCTGCTTTATGAACTGCACTAAGATACTTATATGCAGGATGTAAGGGTTCTGTGGGTAAAATATAATCATTCAGATTTTCCGGAGTAACCAAAATAACCTTAGTAGAAGAAACTTCTTCCAGTTGTTTCAAAGATTTTTTTCTATTTTCTGAGATGGGATTTGTACCTGTCCAAAATGTGTAAATGACATTCATTCTGATAATTGATATTTAACACACCTTTAGCCTAGGTGCTCCACCGCGTATGCTCGCCCCAGAACACGTGCATAATCATCCTTCTTTGCCTTGGTGCCTTCTAAGGGCCTCACGAGAATCCCCTTATCCTCAGCAATCTGCTTCATGTCAGCGAAGCTATCCTCTGACACAGGCCATTCAATCTTCCAGCCATCCATCTCTCGGTCGGCGAGCCACTTTCCCAAATGGATTGGCGCGCCCTCAGAAAAATCCAAGGTGCGCTCACATCTCGCGTCCACCCAAATGGTGCGCAGAGATGTGCTCCATGCGCGTAAATCCTCGGGCATGGTCCAAACCGTCTTTTTGATTTCGTCATAGCAGACCGTCTGAGTCTGCTTGAGTGCTAGTAGGATACGTGCAATAACCTTGGTCTGATCCTCGTTCGGCCGTAGAGAACTGAGTGCATCACCCATCTTCGCCTTTGTCAGCTTTCTGTTCCCGCGTAGATTTGCGAGAGCCTCTTCCTGTAGGGCAAAACTCTTATCGCGAACTTCGGTTGCACGGTAATTTGCTCCGGCGATGAGCATGAGAGGATCTTCGGATAAAAGCCAGGCGGTTGTAAGTCGCGGAGGTTCTACTGCTCGGACATTTGCACCCCAGAGGCCTTCTGGCGATTTCAGGCGACGCATGTCAGTGGAGACCTTGGTGGCCACACAGTGATTTCTTGACGGGTTTTGATCAATTGCTGCGAAAAACTGATCAAAGGCCATTTACTTTTATACGTGTGGAATCTATAAGCCAGCCTCAACTCCAATCAATTTTGTCATGACATTCTCTCTCTCATCAAAGGATGCACGATTTTCAATGCAAAATTTAATTAGCTCCTGAATCTTCTCAATTGTCGTATCACGGAGTGATAGTAAATCAAAAAACATTCCGTTGCGGTTCTCACTAACCTCCTCTGAACAGCGGCGTAAGACCTTATATAATTCCTCTAACTCAGTCCGGTTAAATCTTTTTATCTCCTCAAAAATCTTCTTGCGCGTTTCAAAATCTGAATCCTTATTCATTCTATTCCGTTGCGACTTCTTCTTCATCTGACTCTGCCGCATCTGCCTCTTCTGCCTCTTCTGCCTCTTCCGCTTCTACAGGAGCAGAAGCCTCTACCTGTGCCTTGCCTTCAGAAGATCCAAGATACTGCCCAATACTCAAGATATGGGTGTCATTGACTTGGAAGCGGGACTTCTTAATCTCAATCTGAATCTTATCGCCAATCTCAATCCCATCAAACTCCTCGCTACCAATGTGCAGATCGCGAGGAACCATGATGCGGATCGCATCATTGATAACCACATATAAGCCCATCTTATTCTTTCGGATAACCTCCCCCTCTACCTGCAACCCGTCAGGAGGATTATAGACCTTCCCCTGCGCCTTCATATAATATATAAAGTCGGCAGTGAATCGCCCCTTTTCAGCTGCGCCCATAGAACGACTCAGCAGCTCAAGCGACCCTGGGATAACATAGCCGTGCTTTGAACACTTGCCTTCGAGAGTGCCCTTCATCTTCTTCAGAAGAATCTCATCAAAGCTTGTAATTTCTGGCCGAAGATCGGCGGGGGTTAGGAGTACCTTCTCTTCGAAGATAGCAACTTGTTCCATTTGTGACTCCCTCTATTAAAGGCTTATATAATCACTTTTTAGGCTTCAGCACTTGCGGCAAATGCCGCTTATGTGGGATTCGCTTCGCATGCGCTTCTTTGCGGGATAAAGTAAAATTATCTAAGGCATATTAGTATGGAAATATCAGATATTACTCTTATTGTATTCTCGTCCATTGTTATAGTTAGTTCAGCTGCAGTATTACTTATAACAAATTGTGGATGCAATGGGTGCAAATGCAGAACCGCACAATCTCCAAAGGTCCCCACCTCCCCGCCTCTACAGGCTCAGGAAAATCCAGTAAATCTTGTGGAATGGTAATAAGGCAGCTAAATATAAACAAGGCCATACCGATACTCCTTTGACACAGGATATCGTGTTCCAAGCAAGGAATCCATCCAATATTCCCCAAAATTATATTCTCCATGCGCATGGTGTAAGAGGTGATGATTGCCAATTAACCATGTCCATCGCTTATCATGCCTCATCATTCCGCGAATATTCACAAAAGCTAAGATAAGAAGTGTTTCCGCCAGAGTATATTTGTAGAATAGATATGGAAAGAATAGCCCAGCGCCTTGAAAGGGCCCCTCTGTCCAATGGCTCACATAAGTATCTATCCAATTCGGGTCTGCCGCTACATGGTGAATATGATGATACTTATTCAAATACCGACTATGTAACATCACGTGTGAAATATAAAACCATATATCATACGAGATCACCGGTAGAGTAAGCATCAATAACATCATTTTACATAAAGGCATTCATAATAATTTAAGTGGTGTATTTTAGAAGAATGCAGTTGCAGCCATCCATCTTAGCACACATGCTAAATGGCATCTTACTCTTTGCATCTATATTCCTTATTGTATTCTACGCCCCTAAACTAGATACATTTAGAACGATTACATTACTCATACTATTATCAATTGCCGCGGGAATCCACGGCCTCTCGCATCTTGGGTTAGAAAGGGTGTATGGGTATAATCCTCTGAAAATCCATCTAGCGTAGTGGATGTCTATAAAGCTTCGCCTCTAACGGCCGATAGAACCACCGCTTCCCTCCAACTCCCGCCCTGTCCATGTAGCGCAGCGCCAAATCACACACAGTGCAAATGCGCACAGAATTCTGAATGCGACGACGATTCATTTCGCTCTCATTCAGCCCCAAGTCATCAAACTTCGCGGCCCGCAAGCTTTCTCCAAATCTCTCCAACAGTTTCCGCGGGTACGTGATATTAGAACTGATGGAGCATTCTGAGCCGCGCCCCACCTTCCCCCCAACAGCAGGCGGCGTACCTTTCTTGAAAATAAACTTCATTTTCTTCGGGTTGTAAATCACAAAGCCATATGCATAGCCAGTCGTCCCCACATCCAAAGTCCTCTTTAACACAGGATCCTCACCCACTTCCTTTGACAGGACTTCGGCCACTGCACGCGAACAAGGCGACGTTCTAGAATCCGCCCCCACACAAATATATTCTATATTATTCTTGTCATTCAAGAATCGTATATAAGTGCTCCCCTCTAACACCCAGAATAAATCCTTACCAACCTTGCGAATCACAGGATCACTCGTCTTGATATTTAATAACTCACGCTTAGTACCGTGCGTGAGAAATTCATCCCAGAAGAAATCAAGCACACAATCGGCAAATCTTCCGCGTTCCTCTGGCTTATTCTTAATGGTCGCATAGAACCACAAAATCATTTCCAGACGCTCGGTTTGAGCTTTCAATATACCCGCGGAATCTCGCAGATTACTCACTTCACCTAGAAGCTGTGCAGGAATTGCTGAATCTGCCGTGCCGTTGCGAATAGACTCGGCCCATTCCAAGGCCTCCTCCCAAAGCGCCTCACTATCCTCATCACCGACAGATATCTTCTTTGACATTTCCTCGCCGACGATTCCCGCCACATCCACCTCTTCTTTCGCGGGTTCTTGAATCTCTAAAGGGATGTACTGGTCACGCGCAATAGGAATTGAAGCCACACGAATTGCAATGGGGATGCTCGTATCCTTAATCTTATCTGGCTGAAACAAGTAGTAGCCGTTTTTGTATATGATATGACCCTCTTCTACTCCGTTGCCGCGTTCTAGACGGATTTTAGTATTATTTATGAGTTCAGACATAAGGGACGCGAGCAGAGGACGAGGAATTGTGTTAAAGTGGGTCTGCATGCTCTCAAACGTCACGAAGGCCTGCTCCTCCTTGCCGAATAGCTCTTGGATATATTTGCGAAGTGTGTTGAGTTGGTATCTAGCGGTATATTCATCATACGTTGAAGAATCCTGCTTATCTAGAGGTACATCTATGATCAGGGGATTTTCTCCAGTGTCGCCTTCTTCTATAGCAGCGACGTGGCCTACTGTGTCCGCTCTAGCCACCCCAGTCGCGTCGCCTGCGCTAGAAAAGCAATCATATTGGCACTTATCAAGCCAATCGCACATGGGGGTCAAGGGTGTATCATTAATATTCACCTCCTTCCGCTCATTCCCCTGACTATCATAAAGCAAAGGAATCGGGTCAAGTCCCTCCACAATAATGGCCGCGCGATTCAGTGTGCAATCCATCGCATACTCCTTTAACACACGCGTCACATTTCCCACTGTAACAGCCTTTCTCAGAGCAGTTCTATAAGAATACATATCAATAGTCTCAACCTGTGGTGTTTTAGCATAGGTATTCACTAAAAGAGTCACTGTACAATTCCGCTTCTCCTTCTCCAAGGCCGCATGAGAACAATTACGAATGCCGCGTCCAATAATCTGTTCTAGCTTATTCAAGTGGTACCAGCTGTCAAAGACGAACACTTCGCGCACATATCGTAAATCTAGACCTTCACCCGCAATCTGCGAACCGATCACCACCTTGACTTCTTCGCCGTTTACATTTTTAGATGAGCGGGCGGCATTGATGGCGGTGGCGTTATTAGGAGATATCTCCTCTGACCCCGTCAACAGTACATACTTGGCAGGCTTGAATGCATGGGCCTTTGCTTCTCCTTGTGCCTCGCCCTGGCCCTGGCCCTGTGAGTGCCCCCGCTCCTTCCTCTCACACAGTGCGCATTGTCTGCCGTCAGGGTTTTGATTGCCATCTGCAAGAAGCGGAGGCCCCGTCGCATTCGTATATCCATTCGCCTCAAATGCGAGGGCGATTGTCAAAGCACCACTCGGAACAAAGCGGCTATACACAAAGGCCACCCCCTTTCCCCTCCTCACCCGTTTCAAGAGAGCAGACGCCTTTGCACTTGCCTTTGGCAGGTTCTCTTCTAAAAGCCATGACGCATCCACCCCTTCAACACACCTATACTGTGCAAGCTGTCCCTTTTTCTCCTTCGTAAATGTATTCTCAAATCCATTTTGTCGTATTCTTTCCAGAATATCTTCTGAAGGATCCTCTGAAGGAAAAATCCAATTTCCACCCTGAATAAGCAAATCCATATTGGTAATACCAAGCCCCTCTGACTCCGAAAGAATCTTATTTGCCGCCGCAGAATACAGGGCCTCAACCTCAGGAGAGAATGACGCTCCAATAAAGGGCAGCTTCACCACACGCTCACCTTCCTGTGGATCAATGGGTAGCATTTTCGGTGTCATAGACGCCCAGGCCACAACCCGATCTTCCAGTGGAGAGAGACGAAGAGGGAAGGTCAGGGGATTCTCACCGCGCATGAAAGATACATAGGTTGACGCTACCTTGCCTAGTAAGTTACGCCCCCCTTGCTTGAACTTTTCTGCCTTTGTGTCAAAGATGTCGTCAATGAGCATCCGCGGGAACTTATCATTGATGAGCAGCAAATTCAGTAAAAACACGATTTCCACGTAGGAGTTATACATGGGAGTGGCCGTCATGAGAACTAAGGTAATTCCCTCTGATACTTCTAGCACTTCCTGTAAATAAGGCGTCAGCCGCTTCCCACCCTTGGAATCTGAGAGATCTTGCGGGGCGTCTTCTAGGGCTGCGGTCACTGCTTCCGCAGAAGAAGAAGCCGAATCTTCCACAGTATCACGCAAATTATGGGCCTCGTCTATGATGATTACGCGATCCGAGAATTCCGTACGCAGAAGCCCCCTCTTCAATGTCTCATACTGTTCTCCTGGGATGCTGTTCGCAGGTGGGAGCTTTGACAGGATCCTTCGTATATGATTGTAAAATGAGGTATAACCGAAAAATTCATAGCGTGATTTCACGGCCTTCGCCACCTTGGCCTCAATTACCTTGGAATCGCGCTCTTCAAACGTATTTGTTAGAGAAAGATAAATATCCCCCGTGCAGCCACGATGAGAGTTCGCGCCCGTCTTTGCTATGCGCAGCCCCTCCTTATCAAAAATCGTTCTGCGAAATCCCTCCTGGATATTGGGAGGTGCTACTATGTACACCTTGCGCCCAGGATAGGCCTCTAAATACGATTCGCACACAGTGATCGCCGCACATGTTTTACCCACTCCCACGCCGTGATAGAAGAGAGCTGAGTTATAGGGTGTTCTCGGCGACAGGACACGTGATACGAAGCGCTGCACAGAACTCAGCTCAAAATCTTCTGATGATCGGCAGCGATCCACCCCCTCTTCAATACTCTCTTTCACGGATTTTTGCTTGGATTCTTGAAATTCCCGTTTTCTCAGCAGCTTAGGAAGAAATCTTGGGTCATTCAAATCCGGATACAGGCCTGCATCCAATTCCCACGAGCTTTGATCATCTCCTGGAAAAATACGATTATCTTGTAATTGCTTGAGAAGGACGTCTCGTTTAGCGAAGTCCTTCTCGGTCCGCCACGACGCCAATAAGGCCTGTGCATCTGGAGATGCGGTTGCCATTCTAACTCTAATATGAAAGATAAATGGCCTAAGAACGAACCCCACGTACAGGGAATGGGCAGAGATTTCTGAAGATGGAGGCGGCCCTGAGAAGAACCTCCCGCTTCTCCACATTCTGCGGACGAATGAGGCTCAGCCCCTCTTCCACAGAAACCCAGCGCAAATCGCCAATCTCGCGCCGCATATGGTCATTCTCCTTGTCAAACTCCACACACAGCTCAGGCGACACCCAGATGAGAAAATACTTGTGACAATAATGCACATGATTGCTGCCAAAGAAAGACTCCACCAGCGGCTCCAAATTCTGAATGGGGATGACCTGTGACTCATGCACTCCAGTTTCCTCATACATCTCGCGCATTGCGCATACATAATCGCTTTCCTGGGAATCTCGCCGCCCCTTTGGAAATCCCCACTCAGGTGTGTGCTGGGCCGCATCACATGATTCAAGGATATCACGCGACGTCCACACCTTCCCATTCACATCTGTGACACCCTTCTTAATGAGCTCCCACTTCGCCTTCGCATTCTCGTATTCATTCTTGTAAAGATGGGAATGATTGAGCCCCCACATTCCATTCCAGAGGGTCTCAAAAGGTCCCTCACAGTACTTCTCGCGCTCCTCCTGTGTTATACCATTCATATGAAGGCGAATGTAATCAATATCATTAATCTTATAACGACCGCGCATCAACTCAATAAACCCCAGGCTATCACGTCTCTGAATTAGAAGAAATTCAAGGGGCTGATTCTCCATTCCTGTGACTAAGGCGGGATTGGACGAGAGGTTTGCCGCAATGTCAAAGCCCTTCTGTGGCCGAACCATGATGACTCCGTAACTTGTTACAGGGGCTATGCATTGACGAAACGTATGTCCCTGCCCTCCGCAATTTGTGCATATGCTATGATTTCTTGTGTTCTGCATTCCCTGCATTCCTGCATTCTCAACCACACTCGGTTTTTAGCCCTGCTTAGAAATCGTGAGCAAACGTTAGAATGCACATACCCCCCGAAGTCTGGGGCCCTTTTTTCTGGCATACAATTCATATCACTGCGCTCGGCTACCCCTCTGAGCCATCCTATGAGCATAAAAAGGCCGCCAAAGAATTCTACGAATCTCTGAAAACGCTCATTCCTTGCCCCGTCTGTAAGGATCATTACGTGAGCCATCTAGAGAAATACCCTATAACACCACACTTGGACAGACGCCTGGATTTATTCAGATGGACAATCCTATTACACAATGAGGTGAATAAGACTCTTAAGAAGCCAGAGTTTACAGAGGCTGAGATTTTACAAGGATATACACGTCTGGGTAAGATAGGACGTTCGCCCATTTGGACGCCCGATGATTTTGCCGCGGCGGATTGGAAGGCGCGTGTGCAGGGTATAGGGATAGGCATTGGCCTAACAGCAGCAGCGGGGGGAATTCTGTGGGCCTTAAGATAGAATGGGGTCTTCTCCTGAAAAAGAAGGAGCCAAGTTCCCTCCAGAAATATACGAAGGCCTGCATATTCCAAAGGGGAAAAAGCCAATCAAGACATCCGTCAAAGAAGTCATAATTAAGAAAAAAATGACCGACGAACAAATTGAGGCAAAAGAGGGGCATTATTTTGACGAGGATGATGTGGACAAGATCTACGACGAGGATATTGATATATATACTGAGGGGGAGAACGGAGAAAAGAAGCTGCTGGCGAAACTCCGCAAGTCGGTCATAGATCCAGATATCATAAAAACCGGCTGGGAGGGATTCTGGATTACCGCCGCTCCATCAAGAAATCGCGGAGCCGCCGCCGGCCCCATAGACGTGAATGGAAAGTACTGGAAGAAGCGCAATCCTACCAATATCCAGGGCCACTTCGCCAAAGACGGAAATATGCGCGTAAATAATAACGTCTTCTCTTCGGTCCTAGGCTATTTTGACGCCACCCCTTTCATGAAGCTCCCCTGCCGCCTCACATCATACACGATGAGATTCTGGAAAAATTACAATCACGGCCTCCCATTCATACGGGCCATAGATTCCTGCTTCAAGGCCCTGGTTCCCGATAGATATGCTTTACAGAAGAAGGCAGCCGAAGAGAAACCCCTTTTACACATTACAGGCACCGCTTTCTCATCTGTCACAATCAACCGCAATTTTCGCACGGCCTTGCACCGAGATGCTGGCGATTTCCGCGAAGGATATGGTAATCTCTCCGTGATTGAGCGTGGTGCATATCATGGCGGATATACCCTTTTTCCACAGTACAGAGTTGGATTTAATATAAGAACAGGCGATTTCTTAGCCATGGATGTGCACGAGTGGCACTGTAATACGAAGCTCTATGAGACTGAGGCTGATAAAAAGATAAATAAGTCTCTTCCCAAGATTCACAAGGATGATCCTGAGACAGGAACACTAGGTTCCGACAAACCCTTTAGCCGTGTATCATTTGTTTGCTATTTACGCGAGAAACTCAGAAAATGCAATAATTCTGAGACTAGAAAGTATTTCAAGAAAATCGGCTTTGATTCAAAGTCGTCAAGGTTTACTCGCAAAAAGAGAACCACGGCTCAAACAGAATGAATACGACTTCGTCTACTATACAATCTGCCATTGCCCGTATTCTAGGCAGCAAAAGGTCAGGTATTCCTTCTTCTGCTTCTCCTTCTGCATCTGCTTCTTCTGCATCTGGACCTTTAAAAATGCCTTCCCTTTCTATGCCTTCCCTTTCTATGCCTTCCCTTTCTATGCCTTCCCTTCCTTCCTTTTCAGGTATGGGAACTGCCTATTCTTCCGCCTCTTCCGCCTCTGCTGCAGAGTCCATAGGTCCAGGTAGTTATTTCCTGAGAGTCGTATTCTATATATTTATGTATGGGTTTATTGCCTTCCTTATACTCATCCTCATACATTTCACTATAACACCTGTTTTCAGATTCTCCCCAGGCGATAAGGGTTTAATAGGAATACCAGGCACGTCAGATAGTCTAGTATATTGGAATTCTCGTACTCAGCCACCGCCCGCCGATTCTGTGCCAAAGGATGATACTCTTAAGGTATATGAGTTTGTTAATAATTTCTCATTTTCAGTCGATCTATATGTGGTGAAGTTAACAGATACTTCTGCAAATAAGAGAGTTATCCTATATAAAACAGACGCGACTTCAACACCCGGCGATTCGGGTGATGATCTATCAACGAATATGAAGGGGACCACATCAATGATGCTATACCTATCTAACACAAATGACCTAGGGCTAACATTTTACTGCGGATCTTCTGGTACGCCATACAGTATAAGAGAAATCAAGAATATTCCCCTCCATACACCCTTCCGCATTACAGTTGTTGTGCAAGATAAGATATTTACTGTGTATCTGAATGGACGCCAGTCGTTTCAAAGAATTGTTCCATCTGCGATCACATTAAATGGAACTCAATCAAAACCCCAGCGCTTTTATTCTGCGCCAAGCTGGGCAAATACACCGAGCAGATCTGTTTACTTACAGAACTTCCAGTTATGGAATAGGCCAATCAGCCTGGCTGAGGTTCAGCAATCATATCCCGCCTTAGCTGCCGCTGCCGATTTTGATGTGCCTCCTTCTGCTCTAACAGGGATGTGTACCAACTAGTGCTTTCCATCTAATTTCATTATATAACGTTAGAATGCTCTTAGAGGCAATTATATTTATAACTATAGCAATACTTATATCATATATAACACTGCTATTTTTAAAGTCAAAGCCAGGTTACCAAGGTTCATCAGCCATGTACGACCTATCGAAACGAAACCTTGTTCTGCCAAACGCGGATTTACCGTGGAGCAATGCGCCTTGCTCCCTACGCTTCGCCATCTACATAAAAGAAGGGCCTAGAACAATCAATAAAGTCGACTGCATCGCAGATGGAGATTCAGCGCCCACCATATCCTTTGCCCCATCGTGCACGGATTATTCATACAAATCGTGTAGCTGTGCCGCTTCCGATTGCACCCGGTGCGGGTTGACTGACAGCGCATCAGCCTATCTATCAAAGCTTCTCAGCATAGGCACTAGCCTCGAACTCTGGGCCTCTGGCTATACTTCGCAAAACGATAAGCCATATGTTCCGGCACTTCTAAAAATAAGAACAGCCTCTGACAGCGCTCAGCACTACACGGAAAGCGTTCCTCTTCCGGCCCTCCCCCTGCAGAAATGGACAGTCGTGACGATTGTGAAAGAGGGGCGTAGATTTGATGTGTATTTCGGCGAAAAATTAGTTACCAGTAAATTGTGCGATCATGTGCCTTATCCACCCGGCTCCATGGACGCCTGGTACGCGGGAAATCCCAAGTGGCATGGTAAGATAGGCCTTTTCGTTGGAACGAAGGCGGCCCAGTCATCTGCGGACGTTGCGGCAGATGTGCAGAGCCTGGTGAATACGAGAGGCGAGCCCTATTTTCTCGACGATCTGAATCTTGGAGATTTTGCGAACTTTAGCCTCAATATGCCGTCATGTATATTTGGAGGCTGCAACAATTTACCAGCAGTAAAACCACTTAACCCTTTTGCATCCTATGTTACAAACGTCCAGTGATTTTTATACTTAATGCTAACAGAATGAACAGATCCAATTCGAATAATTCCAAAGGGAATCAAACGTTTACAATGGTCGTTGGCGTTCTAGTATTCATAGCCATATGTATCGGTCTTTATTACCTATACAGCTGGCTCTATAACTCCACCACTGCCCAGACATCTGTGAGCCTACTTTCTGGGGAGCCCAAGAAAATGGTAGCGGCTGATGCGAATAGTTTAGCGGTTTCGCAGACAAATCTAACCGGCCTTCAGGACGGCGGACAGTATACGACGAATTTCTGGGTATATGTCTCTGATACCAAGGGATTCAATGCGGCGGGGGGGCAGAACCTCGCACACCTTCTAGACATCTCAGTCTCACGCTTTTCATCTGATGCGGCGACGAGAGGCAAGACACTCATTTTCTTCGGACTCAACCCGAAGGATGGCAGCCTAATTGTGCGCCAGTCGACCAGCGACCCGGCGAATGTCATTGACAATTCACTCACCACTTCTACGGGAAGTGCATACAGTGTAAACTCACTCGTGCAGGGATATAACACAAGCTCAACATACAAGACAGACGACCGTTGTGATATTATAAACGGCATTGAGTTCCAGCGTTGGATTCAAATCACGGCAGTAGGCAATGGCAGAACGTTAGATGTGTATGTTGACGGCAAACTTGCACGCTCATGTGTTTACAAGGCGAGCTTTTCACTTGGTTCTGGAAATGGAAATGCGGTAGCGACCTTTGGATATGGCAATGGTGGAAACCTCAAGGGCTATTTCGCGAAGGCTGATTTTTACAATTATGCAATCACCCCCGACCAAGTCTGGGCGAATTACCAGGCGGGCCCCGGAGCTGGATTCACATTAGGCAGCTTCTTCTCCAACCTCTTTAGCATTAACAACACGTTCGGCACATCAGGCAACAACCAGGCGTACCAGATCATGGTTACACCCACGGGACAGCCTTGGACTTACCTGTAAGGGTCTTTAGCGAAAGGCCCCCAAAGGCTATAAATTGTACTGTCATACTTTAGAATGGAAAGCACAAGTACGAATATATTTCCACAGATTGTCATAGCGCTAGTAATCGCAGCGGCAATCTTCTTTACTTTTATGGTGCTTGAGCAGCTTTATAAGGCATATATAAGCTACAACTCTGCACGCGTAGATGTTTACCCCTACACTGGCAATGTGACTAAAGAATTCAAGCAGGATCCTAATAATCCTATGAATACGACTCTTTCTGTATCTGATAACCAGCTAACCGGTATTGAATTCACATATGCGACGTTTATCTATGTGTCAGATGATACCGACAGCAGCGAAGAAGGATGGAAGACATTATTCTACAAAGGCTATAATTCCAGCCCCTTCCCTCTATGCGGCCCAGGCGTTTTCGTCAGTTCTTCATCTGCAAGCAATGATGGTCCCGTTCTCCGTGTTGTAATGAATACGTACGATAACTGGTTCAACACGATCGATGTCAAGCAAATCCCATTCAATAAGTGGTTCCACTTAGTACTCGCCCTTCGTAAGAACACTCTGGAGGTGTATGTAAATGGAAATCTGGCTGCCAAGAAGACATTTGCCGGCACACTACCATACCAGAACTACCAGTCGCTCAACCTCTTCCCCAACAACAGACTACTCCCTGCGAATTTTAAGAACGAGGCCTCGAACGGCACAAACAAGCACGGCATCTCTCCTGGTGATAACTTTATCATCAACGGCAAGGCCATAGGATATATTAGCAATATGACATATTACAGATACGCGGTCAGTTATTCAGAAATCCAGGCGCACATGTCACTGGGGCCGAGCAATAAGTTCGATAATAATGGAATGGACAAGCCACCCTACCTCATTGATACATGGTGGACGCAGAGAAAGGGTTAGCGCAGCATCTTTCAGTTAGCGCATCCGCTTCTCAGAAGGTCAAAGGACAAAGACCAACAAACCTTATCCTTGCAACAGGGATAAGGTTTGGCATGCATAAAGCAAAGGCAAAAAGCAAAGGCGAAAAGCAAAGGCAGTGGCTTAGAGATTACCTTTAGGAAGCAAAAGAAGAATGCCTGGGGGAGGCCTTTTAAGTCTCGTAGCATACGGCAGTCAGAATGTCATCCTATCTGGCAACCCAGATATGACATACTTTTACAAGACTTTCAAGAAATACACCCATTTTTCCCTGGAAACTACGTCCAAGCTCATGGACGGCGTGACAGATTATCCATACGATAAAACAATCCAGATCAAGGCGAGAGTGGACCGCATCGGCGATTTAGTCAGCGACATGTACTTCTCTTTCCAGATTCCAGCGATCTATAGCAAATACCAGCCCATTAATCCGGCAAGCGGCCCCACTACCCAGCAAGAATTCAAATGGGTTCGTTATCTCGGAGCTGCCGCCATCCAGTCCGTCTTCGTAAGCGTCGGCCCCAACAAGATCCAGGAATTCACCGGCGAGTACCTCATGAGCAAGGCGCTCATTGACTACCCGAAGGACAAGTTTGAGAAATGGCAGCAGCTCGTCGGCGATGTGCCCGAGCTAACTAACCCGGCACTCGGCCTCTACGGCAATCCCACTGCCACCGGCGGAGAATACCCAACCGTGTATCCTGATATGAGAAACGCCACGCAAACGAATGCGCCCTCAATCCCCGCGTATACAGTCCATGTCCCGCTCCCTTTCTGGTTTACGGAAGAAGGCCAGGCCCTTCCGCTCGTAGGTCTCCAATACTACACAGTGGATGTCACCATCAATCTCACACCGGCCAGACAACTTTACACCACTCTTGATCTATCAGGCGTCCGCATGGCCCCAGGCTTCCGCACTCTCACCCCAGACATGAGCATGCAGACAAATACCCCAGACTTCATCAACGCCTCCGACACAAATACCCAGATCCGCAATTTCTTCACAGATTTCAACCAAGTAGCCCCACCCCTGAATACATGGGCCTGTAGCCCCACCTTGCACACAACCTATGTTTTCTTGCCACAAGAAGAACAAACAATATTCGCAACAACACCACTGACCTATGTCACAAGGCAGATCACCCTTATTCCACAACCAGAAATAATTGGTGATGAAACCTTCACTCTAGATATTCATAATCCCATCACCAGACTTATCTTGATGCCGCGCCGCTCAGACAGCGCGCTCTATCGCAATGATTTAACAAATTTAACAAACTGGTGGGATTACCCGAATAGACCGAAGATACAGACGATGATTCCATCAGACAGCCAGTTTATTGAGACGCGGAATGCAACGGGCCTCGTGGTTCCGAGTGGTCAGCTTGACATCATACGCACCATACGAGTCCTGGCCGATGGAAATGAAATCCAGGAAGTGAAGCCAACCTCCTTTTACACGGGCCTCACATCATATAAGTATCTTTCTGGCGGAGCGAATAGACATATCCCAGTCATAAGTTTTGAGCTACATAGCCCTACGCCACAGCCGGCGGGATCTTTGAATAGCAGCAGAATCCGCAAATTCCAGCTTGATTTGCAGGTCTATCCACTCCCGCCGAACTCTACATACATATACAGCATGAACATCTATGTAGAAAACCTCAACTTCTTCCTCGTGGAATCAGGTATGGGCGACAATAAGTACGCCCTCTAGTGCTGGACCTTACGAGTCGTATTCTTGGGCCTCACTAAAAGAATTTCAGGATATCCAGATTTCCTCCTAGGATTCATTTTGATATACTGCGGCCACCTCTTTAACATAGATTTGACAGTCTTCTTCTCTCTCGCCAAACGATTCCCCTCCTGCAAGCCACCCGCCGTCGCATAAGTCGCAGTCTGAACCGCAAAGAAATTCAGCCGCACAATCACCCCATCCGCCTCCCAGAATTTTATCGTGCGCTGATAATCTTCTTTCTCGCCATTTCCAATGTCTATGCGAATCTCTTTCCCTGGATTAATGCATCCCCAGAAACTCCCTATGATAAACCGCAAATCCGTCGTCACAGTGGGCCGCATGAAAAACCCATTTGCCGATGGATACACTCCCCAGAACCTCCCACCCGCCTTTTTACACTCGGCGAAGCCACGATTGAACATGCCGGCCAAATCCACCAGCTTTTTCTCGTGTCTTTTCTTACTCTCATCGTACTCAATAAATCCGCGCACGTCGTCATCAAATGACACGATTTTCTGCCCCTTCGGAAAGTAGTCAAAGATGAAGTTGCGAACCTCGGGCAACCCTTTTACACCGACTACTATATGCCCCACGAAGGGCGCAATCTCTTGATATAGCTCCTTCTGTTCTTCATTCGCTACAAACACGTAGATCTTAGACTTGGGGATCTTATACGTAAGAAGAAGAGCCAAGGTCTTTTTCTTGAATGTCTCTACGCGATCGTAGGAGGGTATGACTACGACCCAGGACATTTAATTAGAGTTTAGATTTTCTACTGGAGAAAAAGAGATGTCTTTGGTTGGTTCACTAACAAATTCCGTACAGGGTGCAGCTGCTTCTGCTTCTGCTGCTTCTGCTGCATCTCCAAAACCCCTAACCCTAAATCCGGCAGATGTCAAGGTGGATGATTCACTGCCCGCATATCCAGAAAACAACCAGCTCACAAATATCGTCAATTATTCAACCGGTGTAAAAAGGGCTACGAGTGAGGAGATAACCGCCGCACTTCCTTTAAGAAAGGCTGCAAGAGCCAAGGTGGATGCAAATCTGAAAACACTGCTTGATAAGGAGCGGACCGATAAAAATGCCGCTAAAGATGGATGGGCAAAGGCCACCCCAGAAGTGCAGGCCGCATATCAAAATACTCTAGACATATACAAACTAAAGGAATACACAACCCTTCTAACATTTGTTAAGACCGAACTTGTCTGGTGGAACAATAATAAGGAGTTGTCTACCGTTCAGGTCAATACGCGTGACATGGCATATGACGAGCAGTATGTAACCTACATGGATAAGTATACGAAAGCCAAGGATGCGATAACTCAAAGCATTGCAAAGTCTAAGCAGGACGCAGATGATGAGAAGCGGGCCGCCGCGGCAAAAGCTCTCAGTGCAAGTACAGTGGACATTGCGGTAGAAGTTAGCCACGATGCATATTATTATATAAAACGCATTTTTTATATTCTCTTATGCCTTAGATTCGCATCCTTTCTTGCAAATGATTACATACATAAGACGGTTCCCTTTCGCATTCTAGCCTTCGTATATGGATTCATTTTTGCACCCTTTATTGCACCTTATTATATCTGGAAGGAGATAAGCGCGTGGATTTTTAAGACGCAGGGTCCCCTATTCATATCATTCTTGCCGATTGTCCCCTATAACATGAGAAAGTACAACGATCTTGTATTCAAATTATTTGGATATGTGAAAGATGAGGTGGCGGGGGTTGTGTCTTCTCTAAAGGCGGCGGAACTCGCTCAGAAGGTTGCAGCTATTCAGAGAAAGATCATCCCTGAGTTGGATGAGGAGAGGGCTGTGCTAGGGGCCTAAGGCCCTAAAGAGGGCATGAATGCCCTAAAGAGGGCTTAAGGCCCTAAAGAGGGCTTAAGGCCCTAAAGAGGGCCTAAGGCCCTAAAGAGGGCTTAAGGGCACTAAAGAGGAGCCATATAAAGCATCCCCTAGTTTAATCATCAAATGAAGCCTTTTGTTTCAGTTGTAACCCCAACGTACAATCGGCGAAAGTTTCTACCTGCAATGATTGAGTGTTACAAGTCACAGACGTATCCAAAGGATCGCATGGAATGGATCATCCTAGACGACGGTACAGATTGTGTGAAAGATGTATTTGAGGGTCTCAAGATTCCAAATCTCAAGTATATTCGCCTGGAGTCCAAGCTCCTCATCGGTGCAAAGAGAAACATTCTCAATAAGGAGGCCGTGGGAGATATCGTGGTGGCGATGGACGACGACGATTTCTACAGTGAGGAGCGTGTCAGTCACGTCGTCCAGAAATTCGGCCAAAATCCCAAGATTGAGCTGGCCGGCGCATCTGAGATCTACATGTATTACACCGATAATAAGAAAATCTATAAGTTCGGCCCATACAGTCCCACTCACGCGACGAATGGAACACTCGCATATAGAAAGTCATATGGAAAGGCTCACCTATATGACGAGACTGTGCCGAATGCGGAGGAGCGCTCATTCTTGGACAATTACAAGCATCCAATGATTCAATTAGACACCTTCAAGGTCATGCTCGTCCTCAGTCACAGTGAGAATACCTTTGATAAGAGAGCGATGCGCGACAAGCCGAACCCCTTCATTAAGGAAACGAGTATGAAGATGAAGGCCTTTATTAAATCCGCAGCCCTCAGAAACTTTTATTCAACTGCCTAAATAAAGCCCGCTCCAGAGGAACAGATGAATTCAGTTCAAACCCTAAGAAATAATTTGGAAATGTTTAATCAAACATTCTCAAATGCTTTGACCGAAGACTCGCCTATAGCAAATCAGCCGGCCCATATGAAAACGCCCCTGAAACTCCATCAGCTGGCCGCCATCCATTCCATGCGCCACAAGGAATTGAATCTGCGGACTGGGTACGAGGTGCGTGACGCCTATGGCTCAAAAGGCACACAAAGTCTCTTTAGTCATTACGCCTTCCTGGGGGATCGTGTGGGGGTCGGCAAGACTTTCATGACCCTCGGCCACATCAGCCAAATGGCCCTGGAACCCTTACGAATACACCCACCCCTGAGTAACCTTCATCCTGAGAGCACCTCCGCATGTTTTTCTATCATCCCCCAACCCACTTCAGTAAACTTGTATGACTCGCTCGTTATAGTGCCACATACCATTTACAGACAATGGCAGGAGACGATTAAAACGCACACCACCCTCAAGGTTCTTTTCTTGAAAACCCAGAGGGATCTTGAGAAGGATACCCTCATCACAAGCCTACAAGGCTCCCACCTCACTCTCGTCAGCAATACCCTTTTACCCATGCTCATGAATACCCTAGAAGAAAAAGATATACAAGAGCCCACTTGGCGACGTGTCATGTACGATGAGGCAGATACTATCAAAATCGCATCCACTTGCAAGGTACCACGTGCAATTATGACATGGTATATAACGGCCACGTATAGAAATCTTCTTTTATGTGCACAGTACTATCATTCGTATATTATTCGTCAGCTTCCTGACCAATTCATAGAATCCATGCACCCAGAAATTCGCGATATGTTGAAGCTGCAGATCCGTACGCATCCCAATGTGACTTTTTATAGAACCCAGAGTCATGGATATTTCAAGGAGCGGATCCAATCTCTGCACCCCCTGAGGGGTCATCTGGTAGTGGTAAATTCTGAGGCCTTCCTTAATACATCGGTGATTCTCCCGCCCCTCAATCGCATCATCATTCGCTGCGAGACCCCTGTTACACAACAACTTGTAGCATCCGTCATTCCTGCAGAGGCAGAAGCCATGTTACACGCAGGAGATATTCAAGGGGCCTTGGAGTTTCTCGGTATAAATTCTCACAGCCCGTTGACTATCGTGGAAGCGACGACGGCGTATAAACGTAAGGAGCTGGAGCGTATGGAAAGATTACTCGCATATAAGCGCCTGGAAGAATATGCGACCCCACAGGCGAAGGAAAACGCGATCAAGGCCCTTGAAGATAAGATTGACACGACGAGGGCACAAATTGCTGCAATATGTGAGAGGACTGAGGAAGCGGCGAAGGATGGGTGTGCGATTTGTTATGATACGCCGACAGGCCCTGTTTTAACACCGTGTTGTGCGAAAATGTTTTGCGCTGCGTGCATCTTGCAGTGGCTGAAGGTGAGGCCCGCATGCCCGTTATGCAGAGAAAAGTTCGCGCCAAATCAGTTGTGTGCTATAGGGGATGAGAGACATGGCAGTGATGCTAGACAAGGATCTTTTAAACAAAGGCTCCCCAAGAAAATAGATGCATTAATAAATATAATTAATACGAATCCTGATGGCCGCTTTCTTATCTTCAGCAGATACGAAAATCCCCTCACATCAATTCAAGAAAATATCTTAACTGCACATCGCGTGGCAAATCTACAGGGAAATAAGGACGTTATTGCGAATACGCTGGAAGAATTTAAGAAAGGTGAAATAAGAGTACTTTTATTAAATAGTCGTAATGCGGCAGCGGGTATAAATATACCAATGGCCACCCATGTTATTCTTCTTCATAAGATGGTTTATGAAGAGGAAAAACAGATCTTGGGTCGCGCGTACAGAATGGGGCGAACAGGACCGCTTGATTTTATACAGCTGCTTCATGAGCGGGAATAGATCACGCATATGCCCAAGCCTCATGCTTCGGCCTGAGCATGAGCGGGAGTAGATCCCGCATATGGCCAAGCCTCATGCTTCGGCCTGAGCATGAGCGGGAATAGATCACGCATATGCCCAAGCCTCATGCTTCGGCCTGAGCATGAGCGGGAATAGATCACGCATATGCCCAAGCCTCATGCTTCGGCCTGAGCATGAGAGGGAGTAGATCCCTCATATGCCTCATTCTTCGGCATGAAAGAGAATGAATGAATCATTCCCGGATATGCCTCAGCCAAGCCCTCACAGTCCTGCGGATGCAGTTGCAGCAGCAGAAAAATTCACCAACATACTTTCCACCTTCTTCTTTTTGTCCTGCTTCTTGCCCCCGCCACCCGCGGCAGCCTCAATATTAGCCGACATGATCAAAGAAGAAGGTGTCAAGCGAATCGGAACTCCTTGTGTATCACTGATCTCACACAGCAGCTTCCACGCATTAAACAGTGCCGACTGCTTCGTCAAAACCGGCGTATAGCGAATATCACCCGCCGGCATATCCCCCGTATAAGCCGCATTCTGGCTGAGGAATAAATTAATCGTATTAATCTTCACGTCCTGCGACAAGGCCAGGAGACGCCACGTCTGATAGAAAAACGCCCAGTAATCTGCGTAATCAGATTCTTGAATGCAGCGGAACATTTTCAAATACAGATCCCAAGCCTCCCTACAATCCCCTTTTACACATTCCAGGCGATCAGGTATATTTTCTGCAATAACAAGTCCAGCCAAATTACTATCATTATTCTCCATTTCCAGAGTCAGATAAGGATCCATCTCAGAATACAAACACCACTTGGCAAGCGGCACAACACCCTCAGGAATATTTACGTATTCCTGCTCATCGTTAGATGGCATATCAGCATATTCACCTCGCAGGAGTGGCCGAAGATCTCCTCCGCCCACCGTCTTCCATTGATTCGGCACATCCTTTCCAATGAGCATGCGCACTTGATTATCATCGGCATTACCGACCTTGAATGTGAGACAGTAACGTGATATCATTTGCAGCATTCTTTGTTGAATGGTATTACTGATGAAAATCACAGGCACACCTGGATTCGTTGGCTTCCACTCGCGTAAATATGCTAGCAGGCTTTGTAGACCCCCTTTTTCTCCGCTACTGAGTCCATCAATCTCATCCAGAATAACACCTAGGCCGCCCTTCTCGGATGTACCAGTCTCAATCATGTGTATTACCCCGCCGCGTTGTAAAAGGGGTAGGATAATCTTGCGAAAGCAGGCCCCTGATCTTGTGTGAGAGGCATTGAATTCGCTGACTCGCATATTCATTTGCTCCATGACACGATATGCGAGGGTTGTCTTTCCCACACCTGGAGGGCCGACGAGAAAGACGGCGGGGGTAGTTCTGTTCCGAAACCATTCAAGAATACTATTTTCAATGGTTGGATGAAGACATATTGTTTTCATACTGTATCAGAGTAAAGCGGGCAATTTAAGCAGCTTTTTAAAGCCTTTGGCTTTTTATGGCTGCGCTAAGGCTCCGCCTAACCGCTGCGCCTAACCGCTCCGCTAAGGAAAAGGTCCTTTGCCCTCTGCCTTTATGGCAGAGGGATATTCGCGACAGTCGCATTCGCACCATCCCACACACCTTCCCATTTCATCGTGCTATTCGCCGTAATTGTTGCAGGCGTATTAATAAATTTATTCGCAAAAGGCCATCTTAGACCGCCTGTGTCAGTGGCAATACTAACGGCGTTAGTATTTTGTGTAGGATTCTTCATTAAATATGCCGACTGACCCGCCGTATTGTTGATGGTTAGATTCGTGGCTAAGCCAGATGTGGTAGCTGTCTTTAAGTTGTATAAGTTGTTCGCATCATAGCAATATATGCTTTTGCTTGCAGGATCTGTCCACGTGACCATGAAATCGGGACACATGTTCACTATCGGAGGCCATTGTACTTGTGGGGCTTGCCCAGTAACAGATGAAGAGTTCGCGGGAAACCAGCGGAGTCCATAAAAGAGAAAGACTAGGATTAATAAGACAAGTAAAATGGCTGCACCTATAGACTGACCACGTTTGTAGAGGAAATTGATTGCTGTCGCACCAAGTGAAATACAAACTAGGATATAAAGTATTAGCGAATAACTGATTGAATACTTCATTCTATATTTGTAAACTATTAAAAATAGTTTGCAAACGAATTTTAGGAAGAGCCTTTGAAGGCGGAGCCTCAGCGCCAGAAGCGCGTCTAGGCCGAGCCTTTGAAGGCGGAGCCTTAGAAGTAGCGCGCGATGGGGGCTGGCGCGGCGGCACCCTGGCCCTCGCGGCCAACCTCAAGGTAGACTGAGCCATAGCCCGCATTTGGAGCCGCACCAGCAACGCCGACAACGCCAAATGAGCTTGGGTTATTTCCTACGACAGGCGCGAACTTGCGGAAGACACGGCCAGATGAGACAACTGATCTGCCCATATCTCTGAGGAGAGCACCCTTGCCGAAAAGGGCTGACATCGTTGACGCCTGTCCAGCGCTCGCAGGGTTCATGACACTTGAGACTGACGCGAGTGCAAGCGTAGGCGAGACAAAGGCACCGCCAGAGCCAGAGCCAGCCGTAGCGAGTGTATTAATAAATGTGGCAGCCGCCGTAGGAGCAACTCCAGAAGCAGCTCTTGTCTCTAGGTCAGTCACCACCATGAAATACGCACCGCCTGACTGGTTGAATCCCGCCTTTAATGGGTGAGCTGCAGAGTTAGCCGCCATTTTATATTGTAGCACTAGAAAAAAAGCCGGAGTTTAAAGAGGATTTTTAAAGTCTTGATAAGAATTTAAAAAAACTTTGTTAAAAGGCAAAAAGCTTAGCGCTACAAGCGCGGTTAGCCCGAAAGGGCTTAGAAGTAGCGGAGGATGGGGGCGGGCGTCGCCGTGCCCTGGCCCTCACGGCCGACCTCGAGGTAGAACGTGCCGTAGCCAGAGTTGGCAGCAGAAGGCGCCGCGCCATTCACGCCGAACGTGCTGTTGAACTTGGCCGCGCCAGAGCCAACGGACTGGAATCTACGGAAGACACGGCCTGATGAGACAACTGACTTGCCCATATCTCTGAGGAGCTTGCCGGCAGCGACATCACCAGCTCCAAGGCCGATGACCGCGTCGTTCGCCGCCGCGAGCGCAAGCGTAGGCTGCACATACGCACCACCAGAGCTTGAGCCAGCCGTTGTTAGCTTATTGATATACGTGTTGTCGAGCGCCGTCATGATGATGAAGTGCGCACCGCCAGACTGGTTGAATCCCGCCTTTGATGGGTGAGCTGAAGAGTTGGCCGCCATTTTATATTTTCATATGAGAAAATAATTATAAGATAGAGATGAACGGCAGTGTCGGTCGTGTCAATTTATCAGGATTTACAAATCCAGATTCCGTTCCCGGATTTGGCTATGAACGCACAGCTGAGACAAAGTTCACCAATGACATGCTTAGAGGAAATTGGGAACATTCGCCTCTGAGCGATGCATTCTTTTCAAAGCAGAATATTGAGGCCATTCAATCCAATATCCGCCGCGAAGTTTACAATAAGAGCCAGCCGAAGGGGTATGTTATAGATGATCAGTCGGTGGACGAATTAAAAATTATAATGAGAGCCATTTTTTACCAGTATGCGAGAAATCTGCCGAATGACATTGCCGGTCAAGTGAAAGATTTGAATGACCGTGTGACGGCCTGGTCGGTGCCCCATATTCTTTCTGCCGTAGACCATTACATGTATTATGTTAAAGATATTGACACTCTTCCACTTCCGATGGCTCTGCCGGTAAATCTAACTCGGTCTGGCTCAAAATCGCTTCCCTTCAATACTTTTATTTAGAGAGGCCCTTTGGCCCTTTGCCTCTTTTGCTTCTTGGGCTCCGCCCGTACGCGCCCGCTCCTCAGTGCTTCACTTCCGCTTCCCAGCCTTCTCTCCCTTGGAGAGAGGGCGCTTGGGCTCTGCCCAGCCGCGCCCGCTCCTCAGTGCTTCCCACCCTTCTTCCCCTTGGGATCCTTTGGAGGGCGCTTGCCGGTAGAACAGGCCGCCGCCCGAACCTCCCCCATCTTGGTCAACGCCACCTCAAACTCATCCAAGTCCGCCAGCCAAAGCTGCGCAGCCGTAGTTGATTCAAGACGATCCACAGCGGCATTAGCCTCTGCAACCGCCTTCTTAGCGTCGTCAACAGCAGACGCCTTCACACGATCCATACGCAGCCGTAGGAGATAGTCCCATCCATCAATGTTATCTTCCTTTGGAGAACCACTCTTCGAAAGCGCCGGTAAATTGTGCGCCTTCATCGCCTCCACGATTTCCGAATCCGTGGCCCGCCGTAGATCCAAACTACCCTCTAACACAGCCATAATGAATCGCGCCTTTGCATCCGCCTCCACCGCCTCTGCCTGACACCGCTCAATCTCCTTCACGCGACGTGTCTCATACGCAGCGAGACGAGGCACATAGTACGACTCCAGGATATGCCCAGGCCCGGAATACTTGGTGATCTTAGACTCCGAATCAAAGGCCACCATGTTCGTCGTACGCCACACTGACGACAAGCGGAACCGCTTCTCAAACTCAGCAGGGTGCGCCTTCAACTCCTCAAACCCGTCCTGGTCAAAGTACAGGACAAACTTCACCTCCTCATCCGTATATAGGTCATCAAATGACTTGAGGAGAGGCGTGCCGTCGTCAGCAAAGGCATAATCCATGGACTTCATCCGCTCACCCTTGTCCACCGTGCACATCTCATCCAGAAACACCTTGTAGTCCTTCGTCCACACACCCACCGGTAGCTCCGTGATGGTAAACGTCTTCGTAGCAGAATCAATCGTATACTTGCCGCGAGTGTTCCAGCAGCCATCGCCTGCTGCCTCAACCTCACCCTTGAATCCCTGCCACCACGGCTTCATCGTCACGACTCGCAGCGTACTCAGACGCCCATGCAGCCGATCCCGCAGCACTCGCAGAATGTCCGTCGGATTGTACGGAGGAATGTCCGTGCTGAATCCCGTTCCAATCCCCACACAGCCATTTACCAGAAGCATCGGCATCACCGGCAGATAAGTCTCTGGCTCCACCACCATACCATCATCATCCAGATGCTTCAGAATCCCCGCATCCTCCTTGCGGAAGATCTTATCAGCGATGCCCTCCAAGTAAGTGAAGATGTATCGCGGAGAAGCTGAATCCTTCCCGCCCATCAGGCGAGACCCAAACTGCCCATTTGGCACAAGCAGATTAATGTTATTGGACCCGACGAAGTTCTGGGCCATACCAACAATAGTGCCACAGAGAGAAGCCTCGCCGTGGTGGTATGCGGCATGCTCTGACACATATCCGGCGAGCTGCGCCACCTTCACCTCTGACCGAAGGCCGCGCTTCAAGCAGCCAAAGAGCACCTTGCGCTGAGAAGGCTTGAAGCCGTCAATGACGCTCGGCAGAGAGCGCAGATTATCGGCGTTGCTGAAATGAATGAGCTCCTCGTTGATGAAGCTCGTGTAACTCACCCGACCACCGGCCCCCACATCAAGGATGCGAGTAGGGTCGTAGTCTGAGAGCCACTCCTTGCGGTCATCGGACCGCTTCTTGTTGAATGCAAGAGACATCGCATTGTCGGTCGCATCGTCCCAGTCATAGTGAATCTCGGCCAAGCGCTCAAACCACTCACGAGCCTCCTGCTTCGTACTCGTACCCAACCCCTTGTAGTACTTGAGATGCCACCCGCCCGTGCCTCCCCCCGTGCCTTGCTGCGCCTTCCACCGGTCAAACTCACCGGCCGAGTAAAACGAGAGGGTCTCGTTGCGGCGCGTGGCCTTGAGAAGCGGGGTCGCCAGAGAGCACAGGAACCCAATCTGCATCAGCCCCGGCCATTCAGTGTGGAATAGATTCATGAGAAGTCCCTTGATGTGGGAGCCGTCATGATCCTGGTCCGCCATCACCATCACACGACCATAACGGAGACTCGCCTTGTCCTTGTACTTCTGGCCCTGACGAAGGCCGAGAATTGCCTTGATGGCCGTCAGCTCCTCGTTCTTGTTGAACTTCTCCTGTGAGATGTCCTTGACGTTGAGGAGCTTACCACGAAGAGGGAACACGCCGAAGCGCTCGCGGCCCACCACATTCAGACCGCAAATTGCGGAGGTGGCGGCTGAATCTCCCTCGGTCAAGATGAGCGTGCACTCGGTGGACTTGGCCGTGCCCGCCCAGAGAGCGTCCTCCAGCTTGGGGAAGCCGCGCAGAGTCTTGCGCTTCGTACCATCCGTCTTCTTGGCGTCCTTGGCCGACTTGGCGTCCATGGCCGCCTGTGCCTCCTCCAAGAGGCCGATCTTCATTAAGCCATCGGCCAGCTTCTCTGACTTGAACACGCTGCCGAACTTGGCCGCGGGAGTGGTGAGGCACTCCTTTGTCTGGGAGTCAAAGGCGGGGTTGACGATGGTCGCATTCACGAAGAAGACGACGGAATCGCGAATCTGCCCCGGCTTGACAGGCACCTTCTTCTTGGCCGCCGCCTCGCAGAAGTCGCCGAGAACGTGACGGACCACTGTATCCACGTGCTTGCCGCCCTTGGCCGTATTGATGCCGTTGACGAATGAGACGGCACGTGCACCGTCGTCGGCGCTTCCCTCGTCCGAATAGAGGTTGCGCGTGAGAACGGCCGCCACCTCCCAGCGAGGGCCACACGCCTCATAGGTGAGCGCAGTTGACCCCTCGGCGAGGAAGAGGCGCACGAACTTCTCAAAGGTATTGGATGCGACAACGGTGCCGTTCCAGCTGACCTTCACATCCTTGCCACAGACGGCGGCTAGCTCATAGGTGCGCGTCTTGAGGACATTGATCATGTCCTCCTTCGCAGAAGAAAAGCCCACGAACCGTGTGAGGTCTGGCTTATATGTGATCTTGACGAAGCCCTTGCCCTTGTCTGCTCGGATAGAAGGCTTTCCGCATACAGACATGTGGTCGGTCCACGTCTGAACGTACTTCTGTCCGCCGTTAGATGCAGGACAGCGAACCTCCAGCTTGAATTCATTTGAGAAGACGTTGACGAGCTTGGCGCCGTAGCCGTTCTTGCCGCCGACAATCTTCTCCTCGCCCTTGTCATAATTGCCGCTCGTAAGCAAGTGGCCGAAGATAAGCTCAGGCACCCATACCTTGTGCTCTGGATGCTGCTCAATGGGAATGCCCTCGCCGTCGTTCTCCACGCTCACCGTAAGAAGTCCATCCTCATCTTTTACACAAACATCAATATGCTTAATAGGCGTTGCCGTCGTAGCAGAACGAACACGAGCATCACGAGCATTTACAACGAGCTCATCAAAGAGCTTGTAAAAGCCAGGGTTGAATGCGATCTTCTTGTGGGCCAGCCGACCCTCGTCTAGAACCCAGCGCCACTCCTCGTGGGTCTCAACACTGCCGACATAGGTATCAGGCAGCTCAAGGATGTGCTCGCGGTGAGAAAGCTTCTTGTAGTTCGCTGCAGACGCAGTTGCAGTCGCAGCCATTTTTTCTACCTTACACAAGGCTCCCCCCTTGGAATCAACTTTTAGTTTAGTTATTTTTAAGATACCAAGTATCGTAAAAAATAATTTAGAGCATCTTTTATTTATAATTTCAGAGAAGCATCTTATTCCTTAGACTGTGATAAATCTCGCGCGACTTCATCATTCTCTGAAATTTCTTTTAATGTTGATTTTAATTGTTGTACATTATAACCTTCTGTTATGTCGCCAGCCTTGATACCTTGTTTAATAGAATTGTTTAGCCATCTTTCTCCAGCTTTTACACTACTAATATTGTCCACCCAGGCTAACCATAGTTTTGCCATTTCCTGTATATTTTCAGCATATTTTTCAGGAATGAAATTAACTTCTAGACCATCATCACTATATGTAAGTTCACCCTTTCTTGCCCATAGATAGGTTGCATATGATTGGCAGAAATTATTTGTTCCACTTAGTTGTAATTTAGTGGGATATGAGTCATAAATAATTCTAGTGCCATTGGCTTCCTTAGATTCGTATCCCTTCCAATGGGCTCCATCAAAGATAAGTCCACAAAATCCATCAGTCAAAGATTCTCGTAAGAATACCCTACAATCGAGATTTGATAAATTAGAAGAACATTGAATAATCTTAGCATCTGGTCTTCCAAGGAACTCTGCAAAATCGTATAAAACATTTTCATCTCCAATAGTATTAAGCATATCATTAAACATTGTTGATCTATCAACAGGACCACCCATATTTTCTTCACGAGCCCGTTTAGTGCCAAACGCACCTCCCTTCTTGGTAGCTTTCTTGGTAACCTTCTTAGAAGCTTTCTTAGAAAGCTTTTTAACAAGTTTCATCCTTTTAGTATGCCTTACTTTCATTTCTAATAATATTCAATTTTTAATTTTTACGGCTTCTGCGAGCCTTTTTCGTCTTGCGATTCTTTCTTTTGCGGGCCCCTCCCATCATTGAAAGCCTGGATAAAAGTGCATCCAACTCGCCGAGTTCATCTTCAGTGCCGCCGACTTCCATCACATCATCTAGAGTAATCGTATACTTGCCCCCCTCTATTTCTTCCATGGCCTTCTTAGTCGCCAATACTTCGGCCTTATGTAGTGTAGCCAGTTTCTTGATTACCTTTGTGAGCTCCTGATTCAAGGCTAAAATCTGGGCCCTGTTTTCTCGGAAGCCACCCTGGGAACCACGTAGCTCTGCAAGCTGGATCTCAATATCCTTCTTCTTCTGCTCGAGAGGCTTCTGCTGAGCCAAGATACTGAGTATAAATTCGGTATGCGCCGACATCTACTCCCTCCACACATTTCCTTTTACACAATTAAATGGCTTCTCCTCTAGCCGAAACAAATGAAAGGCCCATCATAATTATACCAAACAGCGCAGAAGGGCCTCCAACGAAGGTACAGAATCCTCCCATATTTCGTCCGCATAACAAACCTACTGTAAACTCGGGGAATACAGGAGGATTTCCTAATGTGAAGGATACTATGTTAAAAGAAAGGGGATATGTAAGAAGAGGCGTTGATAGGTATCTCATGCAGGGTAATTCAGGCATACTTATAATCAACAAGGGTCCCGAGATAGAAGTCACGGTTGAAAAGGGCATGCATTCTAAAAACTCAAAACTTATATACACCTTCAAAGATTCACTCGGGAATTTATATGACTTGCCCATTTACGGATCGTGGTTATTTTATGGTCGCACAACCCCTGTTCCGATTAGAAGATATCCAACGGCCAGAAAGACAAGACGTAAGCAAAAAGGAGGCTTCTACCCTTCAGTCTATGGAGGGGTTTGTGGAGCTAAAATACTAGCCCCCCTGGTTGCACGTCAGATGATGAGAATGTACGAAACTCATTCAAAGAGGAAAACAAAACGCCGATCCAAAAAACTTTTCCACAAAAAACGCGGCTAATTGCTTAAAGCTAGAACAACTCCGGGCATTAGATGAGCGCCAAGCCTAATGCAAACGGCAATCTATTTGAAATCCGCACGGTCCAGGCTGGGGCCTTTCGCACGCTCGTAGAAGCACTCAAGGAGATCCTCACGGAGGCGAATCTTGAGTTTGACGCCACAGGAATCAAGGTGATGTCGGTAGACGAAACCCACACCGTCCTCGTTTATCTGCGTTTACACAATGACCGCTTTGAGAACTTCTACTGCCCAGCGAAGCACATTCTCGGAGTGAACATGATCTATCTTTTCAAGCTGATCAAGACGATGGGCAACAATGATTCCCTCACGCTTTACCTGCCCGCGTCCAATCCCAATAAGCTCGGCATTCGCATGGAGAACTCGGACAAGTCCACTGTCACGAACTACTTCCTCAAGCTCTTTGACACAAATGTTGACGAGATCCAGATCCCCAACTTGAATTTTAGCAATATCATCCACATGCCGTCGCTGGACCTGCAGAAGATCTGTCGCGACATGAATGCGCTCGGCGAGAAGCTTGATGTTGAGATCACGTCATCTGGCTCAGATCTCATGTTCAAGTGTGAGGGTGATTTCGCGGAGCAGGAGACGATTATGTCAGAGAATAACAACACGATGAAGGTGCAGAAGTCAGGATCTGCGTCAGAGGTGGTGCAGGGCGTGTTCCAGCTCAAGCATCTTGTTCTTTTCACGAAGTGTACGAGTTTGTGCCCTTCAATTGAGATGTACCTCAAGAATGATTACCCGCTCATCCTCAAGTATGATGTTGCTAACCTTGGCTCAATTCGTCTTGTTCTCGCTCCCCTCAAGCACCGAGAGGGTCGTTGATGACATGGACATATCATAAAAAAATAAAAAACCCCCGATTTTTGAACTTTCATATCATGAGCTTCACTTCCCGAAGTGGGGAATTCTAATCGGATATCTCCGGGTTAAAAATAATAGGCCAGTATATTTTAGAATGGAATGTAAAAGTGAAGGTTGTAAATCTAAAGCCACGTATGGTTTTAAATTTGCACAGCCCGAGTTCTGTATCAAGCATGGTCGCGCGAAGGGCGCTAAAACTCAATACGGTGTTTGCAAATGTGGAGCATCTACTCCGAGATTTGCATTACCAGACGAAAAGGCATCTTGCTGTGCGAAATGTAAGGTCGATGGGATGCAAAATATTGCGGATAGACGATGCGTTTGTAAGAAGCATCTTCCGTCATTTGGCTTACCTACAGACAAAAGGCCTGAGTATTGCGGCGAATGTAAGAAGGAGGGGATGGTCAGCTTGAAAGGTAGAAAATGCCCCTGTGGGAAAAAGCCCTCCTTTGGATTTGAGGGAAAAGACGCAGTATGCTGTGTCAAATGCCGACAGCCTGGCATGCAAAACGTTGTCAGTATTCTATGCCCCTGTGGCACATATGCAGTATTTGGCATGAAGGATGATAAGAAGCCCAGTTGTTGCTCCAAATGCAAAACGAAGGCGATGGAGAACATTGTTTCTGAGAGATGTAAATGTTCTAAGGCACATCCTGTATTTGGATATAAAGGTACTACGAAACGACTCTGTTGCATTTCTTGCAAAAGTGACGACATGGTTAACGTCGCACATAAGCTGTGTAAATGTGGTAAGGCTCAGCCAACAATGGGGTTCAAGACTGATAAAACTCCCACCTGTTGTTCGGCATGCAAGGAACCGTCTATGACCAACATCTTAGATAGGAAATGCAAATGTGGTAAACAACCTGTTTTTGGATTAAAGGGCGATAAGAAAGCTACATGCTGTGCAGGCTGTCGTACGCCGGCGATGATAAATATCAAGGCGAAGATGTGTAAATGCGGCCGTGCCCAGCCAGTATTTGGACTTCGTACAGATAAGAAGGCCACCTGCTGTGCAACATGTAAAACACAGGATATGCTAGATATTGTATCTGAAAAATGCAGAGGATTAATTAATTACCAGGGTCGTGGTGATTTGCCATGTCCTTATGAGAGTAGGTGCAAGGCGAAATATGATAATTATTGTGTGAAATGTTTCCAACAGAATTTTCCAGATGATCCTAGAAGCTTAATGATTTATAAGAATAGTTATGAATCTGCTGTGAAAGCATACCTAGCGTCAGAATTTGAAGGATTTATTCATAATACTGCACTTTGGACTGGGCAAGAGGATTGTACTTGCAGGCGCAGAATTGATTTCAGAATGTTAATTGGAAATACTCTTCTATGCATTGAAGTTGATGAGGATCAGCACAAGTATCGCGATAAGGAAGATGAACTAAAAAGATATGATGATTTAATGATGATGCATGGAGGCAAGTTTATCTTTATTCGATATAATCCACATGTATATCTTAATGAGGATGGTAAGAGGAAAAATCCAGAATTCTTAACGCGAATGAATACACTCAAGGAATCCATTTTAAATCATATGGAGCGGATTCAAGAAGAGGAGAACGAAGATCTCGTAGAAATCGAATGGCTTTTCTTTGACGAGGTGTAAATCGCACCAAAAATAAAATTCAAGAACTAAAATTCTTAAATTTTATTTATCCCCCAATTAAATCTTCTTCTCAACATGGGGCACATACTTTACCTCCCCTTCTGGGATACGCTTATCTACAATAATAAGCCCTTCAGGCTTGCAGTATTTCTGACTGTCACGATTCCATATCTGCAGGATATTAAAGTCGCGACGTGGAGTAATGCGGACACAGGATACTAAATCACCTGAATATAGAGTCTTTCCTAAAACAGTAGATACAATATAACTTTTCATAAGTTCACTCGCAATCGTTCTGTCTACACGAATACTATATGAACCGCCGCGAATATTTCTAGCATTCTCCATAAGTGGAGGGATATCTTCAGGTGTAAAGAAGAACTTTCCGCGAATCCAGTCGTCGGTCTTAATGGCCGCGAACATGTGGGCCAAGTCGCGAAATGTCTTTACATTAATGACCTTCTTAAAGGTATCCATATGCCAGCGGGTCTCCTTTGCTGGATGGAAATATAATATCCATCCACCAGAGGGTAGGGGGGAATCAAGATTGAAGGGTGTCATGGTGGTGACCCCTATATGTTGGAATACATAATCAATTTTTTAAACCCTTGGGCGAAGCCAAAGGGCGAAGCCAAAAGGCAAAGCCTTCAATGCTCCCTGATCTTATTCCATCCAGGAAACTTATCTCTTGCATTCTTATTTGATAAAGGAATGTCTATAATTTCCGCATCTGACGTCATGACATTTACAGTATAAGATTCTAGTTGCGCGTTTGAAATTAAGATATTATTTGAAAGACATGTGACCAAGGTCATTTCATATAAACTTGGCGGCCTATTCTTCCAAGAAATCTCAGAAAAGAAGGGTGACATATTATAGATTAAATTACCACTTGAATCGCGCAATTCTGCTGTGACAAAGTCATTTAGTCTAGAAGACCCTTGTGTAAAAGGATAAAGTCCATCAAAACATTTCTTATCAGGATAATATCTCATATGCGATGCAGCATATTCCTTCACAACCCAAGGAGTGGTATTTCTGTCGAGGAATACCCAAATATCGGGGGTATTCGCATTCACAATGGCCCTTACAGACCTCTTTGTCACAGTTGTCCCATAATCCATTATTTCACTTAGTAAATTAAATAATGAAAGAGTGTTTAGGATAATATAAGTATAAATAGGATGCATCTAAGGTTAGATAGGCTAGTCTTGTTTAGGCTCCTTGAGCTTTCAGTGAAGGAGCCAGAGTGCTTTTAACGGAGTAAAAGAAGATTCCTAAAAAGGCCCCTAAGAAGAGTCCTAAAAAGGCCCCTAAGAAGAACACTTACATGAATTGCCTGATATATCACCTACGCTGCGGGGCATTATATCATTCGTTATAATAGGTGAAGAAGATAAACCTCCTACTTTAACAGGGTTGCATTTGCTTTGCTTAGCAGTACATTTCATGCAGCACCCTCTATTCTTCACACTCTCGTTGGTAAACCAAATTGTAAATAGAAATATACCTGCAAATACGGCGGGGACCACTAAGACTGCTGCAGCAACAGAGGTTCCTAGTAATATACAGGCTAGCCAAAAAATAGCTGTTAGGAAAACACCCATAATACCATGATATGGTAGATCTTTATAGTTTTTCTGAGAGACATCAAAAACTAAGAGTGCTAGAAAAAAGGCCCCAACTGTATTAGCTGGCCAGCACATTCTTATTAGGCCGGTTATTTAAAACCGGCTATCCCTCACAATAGTCTATTACAAAGCAGGGCACTTATCGTCGCTAATCGCTTCTCAAAGTGCCGTTTTGAAATGCCTATTGTGTTAGGCCTTAGAATATTTTAGAACCTTCTTCTTCTCCTCGTTCCAAATACCGATAGGCTGATCGTCCAGATCACCATCTGCATCCATCTTATATACTAGATTCTCGGCATCCTTATAATATGTCTCGCCCTTATACTCAAACTCCTCTAACTCAATTCCCTCCTCTGCATCTTCCTCTGCATCTGCATCCTCTTCTGCCTCTTCTTCCTCAGCATCTGCCTCCTCCTCCTCTGCATCCGCATTCTCTAGCTGAGAAGTCTCCTCTTCATCTGCATCTGCATCTGCATCCGCATCCTCTGCATGATCAACCTCCATAGGCTCTGAAGCATTCAACTCTAGAGAAACAGGGGGATTAATAAGAGCATTCAATATATTCCGCACGTCAGGGGGGTGTAGAGCACTTAGACTCCCAATACTATCATCTCGCCGACGCATACTGATTCCAGAGATCAATGGAGTGTTTGTATCTAACGCAGTAGGAGCAGCAGGAGGAGCAGCACCGATCTTGGAAATGGCATTCTCAAGCGCGGCAATACGATCTGTTAGCATGACAACGTTTGTAGATGAAGAAGCAGTAGAATCCTGCCACACGACGATATGGGTGGGAGTATTTGTGGCGGGCACAGAGAAGGTAAACATTTTGTACTGGCTTACAATCCACCACAAAAAATCAACTTTTATAAATGCAAATCATTCCCCACCCCTTTTAACACTAATATTAATACATGCGTCAAGAGTACTATCGTGATCCTTGAGAGGCTTGCTTCTCTTCAGACGGAGCGCACCTCCCTGCTCACTCCACGCCTTGAATCTGTCCATAGAGAATCCCTGCGTGAATGTATTTTGGAGAGAAGAATCGTAGAAATCAATCGGCTTCGTATCAAGAGTGCCTAAGATACTTACCATGGGCGGAACTTGCACATCAACACGTACTCTGTTCTCAGAGATAATCTCTCGGAACTTATCAATCGTATATTTTCCTCCGTACGTCGTTAAGCTATCACGCGGGGGTGCAGGGTAGAGACGACCCACACAACGATACATGCGATGTAAGAGGGCCATTCTCTCCCAGCGAACATGAGAGTCCATGTGCTCATAAAGGAGATACGCAAGCGCACACTGCGCAGTACAGAAATTGCCGTACACATGATACACGTTACACTCCTCTTTCACAGGCAAGAAGAATGGCGATTCCTCAAATCCATGTGTGCACCAGAAACAGTGCACATCGGTGTGCGCGGGTGGCTTGAATGTCTCGCCGGTTTTTACGGAATAACACTCGAGCAATACAACCTTTTCCACCTTCTCCTGGAGATAAGAACTCTTCTTATCTAATCCTGGAATTGCTGCATTTGGAGATTGAGAAGTAGAAGGTACTGTAGGTAGAGGCACTGTGCCTAAAGGCACGGTGCCTAGAGAAAAGTCACCCTTTTTCATCTGTTCCTCGAGGCTCATCTTCCAGCCAACTAGCTCCACGCCAATCTGAATCTCATCAGAACTCCCTTCAGAATTCACCTGAAAATAATTCTGGTCGCCGTCATAGGGCTGAACCTGGGGAGGAGGATTTGGGTCATATTGTAGAGTCACATCTGTGAATGATACCTCGGCGCTGTTAAAAGGGAAGTGTACAATGAGGGGGCGGCGCGCTTCAGGTGTGAAGGTGCCTTCAATGCCGTCAGGCGTAACAATAGCAACAACTTGAATATCCTTGGGCTGACGCTTTGTCTGCCGCTTCTTTTTCTCCTTCTGGGCGTCTGCCTGGGGTTCAACCTGCGTAGCATGGGCAACCTGGGCGTCAGACTGTGCAACCTGGGTATTCTGAGATTCTTCTACAGGCTTGGAAGCCCTCGCCTTTTCTGGCTTCGGGACTTTCTCCTTAGGGACTTTCTCCTTAGGAGCCTTTTCTACCTTTTCTGCCTTAGGAGCCTTCTCCTTAGGAGCCTTTTCTGGCTTTTCTGGTTTCGGAGCCTTTTCTTGCTTCGGAGCCTTTTCTGCCTTAGGAACCCTAACCTTAGGGGTCTTAGGAGCCTTTTCTGCATTAACTTGAGGAGTTTCTACTTCTGGAGTCACCTGAATAACAGGCGCCTTTTCCTTACGCGGCATACTAATGCTTTCAAGCCGCATTGCTTTAGACTGTTTGAGCATATAGGGCTAAAGCCCCTAAGGGTAAAGACCCCTAAGGGTAAAGAGCCCCTAAAGCCTACCCTATACCATAATCCAGATGGCGATCGTTTTGCCAGAGAAAGGCCTACCAGAAATTTTCCAAACCATGATCAAATACCCTGACTCACGTGCCCACATGTTATTTCTCGGCCCATCAGGTTCAGGAAAAACCACCACCGCGCAAAGCCTGGCCATCGCCCTCCACGGAAATACCTCAAACAAATTCGCAAGCCTATTATTCTTGAATAGCAGCGACGAGCGCAGCCTAGATACGATGCGCCAGAAAATCTACCCCTTTGTGGAAAGCCGCATGCAAAGCCTCTTCTTTGAAGAAGGCAAGGTCCCCACCAAGGTAATTATATTTGACGAAGCCGAAACACTCACAGATCAAGCCCAGTGCGCCCTCAGACCCCTTCTCCAAAGATCCCCCAAGGATGTCATTATCATCTTTATCTGCAACAGTCTATCTCATATACACCCACAAATCCTCAACAAATTCCTCGTCATCCCTTTTACACCAACCAATTCATCCAGGCTACAAACGATTCTAGGCCTCAAGGTTCCAAGGCTAGACAGTTTATATCGCAGAGGTGATATCCGCTTTTTTAAACAATGTCCAACTCAAATAAGAGCTATAACAAAGTTTATATTCAAAGTCCTACATGCGAGAACTGCGGATGAGCTTTATTCGTATGTGTTAGAGAAGGGTACTCCATTCCGCGAGAGAATTACCTGGTTTCTCATCTTCCTAAGCACTTCTTCTGCAAATGCAGATACAAAAGCAGAAGCAAAAGCAGAAGCTCTAACAACTCATGAAATATCCCTGTGGTCTGCGCTCACTGCGTCAGAAAGTCAGGCCTATCTCAACGAGGATATTGTGAAAGACCTACTTTACAAGCTATGGCTTCGAAGCGCCTTTAATAAAAGTTGATAACCTCCTCCGCCTTAAAGCCTTATACAAATGGAACTTTCTAATCTAAAGATCACGCCTCTGCGTATATCAACAATGGTTGTCACCGCCCACGTCGGCACTACAATTAATTTACTCAAACTTCTGGAACTCTTCCATGAGAAGGCGATTCCGCTCACGTGGCCGGCAGAAGGATTTCTGAAGGTGGAATACAAGCCGATTCTTCTTCTTAAACCAGGGGCCACTCCCCAGGAAGAACAGAAGGCCAAGCAAAAGGCAAAGGCTCAGGAGAAGATTGTCATCGGCACTTGTTCTCGTGATGAACTCACCAAGCGAAAGAAGTCAAAGAATATCTTCTTCAACCAGTCTACTCTCGTTGTACGCAGACAGCATGCCACCGCACCTGATGGCCAGCCCATCTTCAAGGAGGTGAATATCAAGCTGTTTAAGAATGGCGGTGTCCAAATGACCGGCATCCCCTCTGACACCTTTGCACAAGAGACGTTGGCCTGGCTTATTAAGGAGCTCTCCAGCTTTTCAGAGTCCGTACTCCAGGGAGAGGGCAAGCCGTGTAAGTATAGCATTCAGCTGATTAACAGTGACTATCAGGTGAATGGTAACATCAATCGCGAGAAGCTTCATGAGATTCTTGTGAATGAGTATAATTTATTCAGCAGCTTTGAATCAACCATTTACCAGGGGTGTGATACAAAGTATTTCTATAATGAGGCTGCACCTGCTGATGCGGTAGAGGGTATCTGTCCGTGTGGAGAGAGTTTGTGCGCAGGAAATGGGGATGGCACGAGCCTAGGTCAGTGCAAGGAGATCACTATCAGCCCCTTTCACACAGGCTCGGTTATTATTACAGGTGCGCGGCGCTTTGAGCAAATTGATAAGGCGTATGTGTTTATTAATAAGATTCTCAGCAAGCACTGTGGCGAGATTATTAAGCCTTTCGCTTTGAAGACCGCTCCTTCTCCTTCTCCCCAGAAGGAGAAAAAACCCGTCTAGTCTTGCGTCCTTTGCTTTTGCCTTTCTTGCCTTTTGAACCACCCTTTGCATTTGCAGGTGAAAAGTTATTCTGTCTAGCAAGCTTAGGAAATTTAGGTGCAACAAGTTCTTTTGCTTCTTCTGCATCTGTATCAAGAGGTGCTACAGGTAGTACTTCTGGAACTTCTGGAACTTCCTCCGCTTTTTCTTCTGGAACTTCCTCCGCTTTTTCTTCTGGAACTTCTGGAACTTCTGGAGCCTCTGAAACTTCTGGAACTTCTGGAGCCTCTGGAGCCTCTGGAGCCTCTGGAGCCTTTTCTTGCTCTTCCTCTATTCCAAAATGTCTGAACATAATATTATTCGCATCATTACCTAAGCCACATTCTATAAGTGCGTTTCTCATAAAAAAGACTGCTTCCGCTGGAAGATCCTGCCGAGAGAATTCCTGTATTTCCTTGCCCAGATCTGGATGATCTTCAACTCCTCCTTCCCAGTCCCCTTCCTTAAACAACGATAAGAGGAATAACTTAAATGCTTTTACGATAGGATCTGTGTCAAAGGATTTATCCTTTATGATTTCGTATGCTTCCTTGTATGCTTCGGAATCTGTATAATATTTCTGAATCGCATTTTTGAAAGGATCCATTCTGTATTCAGTGCGGATTTTTAATCTAAAGCCGCTCCGAAACACCATGCAGAAATGTCCCAGCCTTCTGTGAATACCGCCACGGTCACATCAATGCCTTCTGCTGCTTCTAGCTCCGCGTCGTCTGCGCCACCTTCTGCTTCTTCTGCGCAGGACTCCCTACCGAATGCGGCCGTCCTCCTGCAGGCTGCGAAGCTTGCGATGGCCCAGGACAAGCCCATCCAGCTAGATTACTATGCCGACACACTCACCGGCAAGGCGTTCATGGGCGAGGATTCTGAGACCAAGGAGAAGATGCTCGTCAAGTCCGCCGAGGAGTTCACGAGCCTTATCCAGAAGGTCTACAAGGTCGCCGAGGACTATATCATCCTCACGGAGAACTCAATCTACATTGCGAGCGGCAAGATCCAGAAGCGTCGCATCCAGGCCAGCACGCTAAAGAACGATTAAAGCTTTACGGCCCCTCATAAACATAATGGATGAATTCTCTCATGAAGAACTTCTTCAATTGAGAGAATTGAATATGCAATCTCTTGCACACTACGAGAAACTTCTCGCGGATACAGCAACCATGGATAAGCTCAAGGAAGGTGACCGGCTAGCACTCAAGATGTGTCTAGATGAAGTCAAGGGCGATCTCCAAGAAATTGACGAGCATTTGAACAAGGGTAAAAAAAATGATTTACCGGTCACGAATACTATACCGGCAAATGCAGGAAATGCAGCAAACACTTGACAAATATCTCATCCGAGATACCTTTGATTTGTTAGAGGATGAACCCTTAGCCGAAGCGAAGCCCACAGAGTTCTCTCTTGGGGTCATAGGAAGCTCATCGGCCAAGTTCTGGAATCGTGAAACTATCACGGAAATCCTCAATCCTCTTATCTCCGAGTTTGACAAACTTCCAACAATCATGAATATTCCTACCGACGGCACGACTTCAATTCTCCTACAAGTCTGGGCGGAGAGACAGGGGATTAAGTGTGCCCCGATCGAGGCGGATTGGATTCGTCTCGGGAGAAGTGCGCGTGCCTTAAGAGACTCGCGTATTATTAAGGAATCGTCGCATCTTGTATTCTTTGTCGGTAGCCGGTCTGATTACTATGAAAAAATGGCAATCAGAGAGGCTAAGAAGGGTAAAACCGTATATACGATTGACGGGAAGACTAGGGAATTAGTTCAGTGGGTTCTTTAGCGCAGAAGCGCGGCCCAAGCGCGGAGCTTATAGCGAAGCCGCCTCACGCTTCTCCGCACGAAACCCCTCTGACACAACCGCCGCACCCGCCTTTGACAATAGAGAGCGGTCGCAGATGATGTAGTAAAACATCATGAACGCCGTCGCGAGTAGAAGCGTTAAGAAAGCCTGGGAGGCCATTAGGATGCCGCCGAGGCCGAGCTTCTTCATTGAGTAAATCGTGCTTAGCGTTAGGATAAACGCGAGAGTGGCAAAGATCGCATAAACGACAAACCACGTATAGAAAAAATTGCAAACTGTAACGTTCGAGATCTTCTTCATCCACTCGGGCTCCATTTTTCTAAAGGAGTCTTATATTTTTTACGGGTGCTTAATTAGAAATGGCCAAGTCCAGAAACGCGCGTAAGAACAGAACAAGAAGACAGCGTGGTGGTGCGGATGAGAGCCTCGCGCAGGGTGCTGAGTATTTACGCAACATGGGTCAGCGCGGAGGAGGTGCTCTCCTAACAGGCGCTCCCGTGGGCTATGATGGTATGTTAGAGGCTGGGCTCCGGGCACAGGCGCGTGTTGGAGAACTAGATTCTCATATGGCTGCTGCACGTGCGCAGGGCCCGGATCAGGTGGGAGGGAGACGCAGATCACGTAATGCGCGTAAGTCACGTAACTCAAAGAAGTCACGTAATGCGCGTAATGCGCGTAAGTCACGCAACTCAAAGAAGTCACGCAATGCGCGTAAGTCACGCAATGCGCGTAAGTCACGCAATGCGCGTAAGTCACGCAACTCAAAGAAGTCACGTAGAAGCAGAAAGCAGCGTGGTGGCCGCCACTTAGAGGGTGCCGATTACAATTCCTCGCCTATGCTCTTAAACGACTACTCTAAGGCCGGACTTCCGTCGTTCAAGGTTCTTTAAATAAATTATTAGATATTTGTTAGAATGGCTTCCACTCTTTCAAATGTATTTTCTAGCGACGAGTTGAATTATTTGAATAATCTCCCTGAAGTTCTTTCGGCGAAGTTGCGTCTTTCCACAGTGAATCAGGTCTATTTCAAGATCCCATTAACCCAAGAAATTCGCGAAACCATCCAGCAAAAGCTCTGCATCTGCCTTGCGAACGAGGAAATCCCCATGAGATGGATCAAGGGCGACACGGCCCCTCACGTTGATGTGGGAGCGAACACCTTTGAGCGCACCTATCTAGTCTACATGAATGACAGCGCGGGCGAGTTTATTCTCGGCGATGACTCATATCCTATCACGGCGAACAGCGCGTTTATTTTCAACGAGGGCCTTTCACACAAGACACGCAATACTGGCTCTGAGCCCCGTCTTCTCATCGGTCCCATGAGCGAATTCGCGGAGCAGGTTGGTGAAGCACCTTTAATTAGCTATTATAGTAATTATGCAGATGCTTCTGCTATGACGAATAGTATTGCAGTAGCCAATTCATATATAGTTGGATCATCTATATTTACAGGAAGTATTGGATCATACACCTCCTGGAGAATCGCATATATGGATCGTGCTGTAGACCCAGAATCAAACTTGCCTGGAGTGTATAATACTGATGCAGATTTAGAACCACTTCTTAATGGAATGAATGGTTCTTTTCATCTATACCCAGCCGCCCCATGTTTCCTAGAAGGCACCAAGATCCTATGCTTAGTTGATGGCCTGGAGAAAACTCTTCCAGTTGAGTCACTGAAGGCGGGCGATCTTGTAAAGACGAGCCGTGATGGATACAAGCCCCTAGTTTTAATTGGCAAGGGCCTCATGAGAAATCCAGGCACGGATGAGAGGATAGAGAATCGTCTATATAAATGTTCACGCGACGAGTACCCTGAGCTAAATGAAGACCTATTTATCACAGGCTGCCATTCTATTCTCGTTGATCGCCTAACGACTGAGCAACGGGAAAAGACGGAAAAGCAGCTAGGAAAAATCTTCGTCACAGATAAGAAATACAGACTAATGGCCTGCATTGATGAGCGGGCCGAGCCTTGGAATTCTGAGGGCGAGTATACCATCTGGCATTTCGCCTTAGACAATGCGGAGGAAAAGCATAATTATGGTGTGTATGCGAATGGCCTCCTCGTTGAAACATGTTCAATCTTTTTCTTAAAAAATAAGTCTAATATGACGTTTGTTTAGACGCGTGTTGTTTTTACTAAATTAAGTTCAATTTAAACTTAATTTAATAATAGTAGATATGGCATTTGATTATACATTATCTCCAGATGTTTTACTATATCGTTCAGTAAGAACAAGGGAAAATTTACTTGGCGAATGGTATTGTTTTAGACCCGAACAAACACTTGGATATGGTCCAATTACTGGTGAATTTAAATCTAACAGACCATTAAAATTATTAGATATTACAAAAAATACCTTTTACAACGATTTCACTGGTAAAATTGTAGAATATTCTAGATCAATGCCAGAAATTATTTCCAGGAAGATGTATATACTATTTCCATTGGGGTTTACAGATATCAACGTATATAAAAAATTTGCAGATAAAATTCATATTCCAAGACAAGCAAACATTCACTTAGGTTTAGAATTAGATTCTCAATATTACGGAAACAGATCAAGATGTTCTGTATTAGAATATGACCTAGAATTGATTGTAGTATTAAAGAAACTTTATCCTGAATATGATGGTATTATTGCACCCGTTGATTTACCAGATTTATTACGCAATGGATATCAGCATAGCGAATTATGTGTTTTTAATAAGGATAATATAACACTGATCAAAGAATTATCAATAATACACAAAGGAGGAGAAATGAAAACCACAGATGAAATTCCAATTCTAGGTGCTATGAGTCTTAATAATGAGATTACTCGTAAATATGTTAATGATATGAAAGAGATTCATAAATCATCTACTGCTGATGGAGTTCCAATAATAGGCGCTATAAGCTTTAATAATGAATCTATAAAAGAATACGTTAATGCAATGAAAGAATATCGTAAATCAATGGTTGAGAAAAAGTCTTATCTAGAAACCGCAGATAAAATTCCAATTATAGGTGCTATAAGCCTTGCTGACAATGAATATGTAAAAAAATATGTGAATGACATGAAAGATTTTCACAAGACATTTAAACCATTGCCAAAAAAAGAACCTTCCAAAAGAAAAACTCGCAAGGGTCTAAAACATCGCCTGCAGAACAGCCTTGTGAGTCTCTAGAGCCTTCTTCTCCTCTGCAGTCGCCTTCACCGTAACCCTTACGTAGAGATCGCCGTATTGGCCAGCCCCTTGCCCAGAAGGCATAAGAGGCATTCCCTTCCCTGAAACGCAAATCGTCTCGCCATTCTGGGTACCAACGGGGATGTCCACACCAAGCCCATCGGGATACGCAGGATGTGACCGCACCTTTCTTACACATCCTAACAAACTCTCAGAAAGCGAGATCGTGCATTCGTGCTTGAGAGAGCTGCCGTCGCGAACAAGATCAATATCCTCATCAGCCTTCATCAGTCTGATGAGAACATCGCCCGCCTTCTCAAAATCTGGATGATCACTGCACATTCCCTCAAATGTGATAATATCACCCACCGCCGCACCCGCCTTGATCTGCGATTCAAGCACACTCGCCTTGTTCAACAACCCCTTTGACTCACACCGCTTGCAGGCCGCGCCCTTCTTCTTACCCTCTCCTCCACATGAGCCACAGGGTCCTCTATTCACAGCCATCATCCCTGGCGCAATTTGCATCATCATCTCGCGAACACCACTTCCATTACAATCCCCGCATGTATTCCAAGTTGTACAGCCCTTTCCTGCACATGAGTCGCAGAAGATCTGTCTCTCTAGATCAAATCGTAGCTTCTTGCCGAAATAGAAATCGTTCAGGCTCAGCGATATCTCATGCATCTTATTGGGACTCTTCTCCTTTCTCTGCTGCCTCCTTTGCTGCTGCGAAGCATTCCCGAACATCCCGCCGAATAGATTATTGATATCCACATTCACTCCGAATGGCATTCCTGGCATACCTTGCCCGAATCCAAACGGCCCCCCTCCACCGAAAGGGCCTCCTCCTCCGAAAGGGCCTTGCCCTTGCCCTTGAGGATTCGCATTTCCCGTCATATCATACATCCGCCGCTTCTCAGGATCACTCAACACATCATACGCATTCTGAATCTCCTTGAACTTCTCAGTATCACCGCCCTTGTCAGGATGGTTCGCCTTTGCGAGTTCAAAGTACGATTTCTTAATATCCTTCATATCAGCCTGGCGATTCACCTTTAACACATCATATAAATCGCTCATTCTAAAAAAGAATAGATCGTATGGTTTAGACCTCTTCGCCAAGGGGGCCGGTCTAAGCACTTTCATTCCATTCATATTAATGGGTTACCAGACTCGCCTCTACGGACAAAATGCCATATTCCAATCCATTCGTGATTCGTTCAATGAGATTCCACACATCTTTCTGACTGGTCCACCAGGCTGCGGGAAAACCACCTTCCTGGAAGATCTGATTGAAATTCTTAAACAAGAGGCCCCTTTCAAGGTAGACTCCGTCCTTTGGCTCAGTTCAGAAAAGGACCGCGGAATTCACACGATTCGCGATAAGGTGAATGATTTTTGCAAGCGAACTCACTCAAAGCCGAATACTCTTCGTTGGATTGTCATTGATGATGCGGATACGCTACCTCTGATAAGCCAACAGGCCTTGAGAAGACCCATGGAAACCTATAATCATCTCACTCGTTTCCTCTTTGCAAGCCGTCACGCCTCCAATTTAATAGAGCCACTGAGAAGCCGTTGCCTCACTCTTGAGCTAGAACCTATCAGTCCTCTGGAGGCTGTTCCATTATATATGAAAGAGTATTCTATTGAAGAATCGGACCAGAACAGTCAGTCAAATCACACAAAAGACCTCATCAACTTCTGCATCATGAATTTCATGTCGCTCAATGATATAAAAACGGTTCTCAAACTATATAAATCCTATAAAGACAATGGTCACGCCAATCCACTTGAAAAGCTGAAGACTCTTCTGCCAGTGTCAACGGGCCTCACGAATATTCTAGTAAATGCAATCGGCAATAAGGATGCGCCTCAAATCCGCGAAACTATCACTAACCTATATTTGAATGGTTATTTGCTTGATGATATCTTACTGTCAATTGAAAAGAACATTTCTTTATTCCCCAGCATAGATCCTACGGTACGTTTTACTGTTTTACAATTTACAATGCTGGGCTGGATTTCTATTCAACAAGGCAAGGAGCATTGGTTGGATACGATGGATATTGTGGAACAGGTGCTTAGAGCATAGAGCATAGAATATAATAAACAATGCCCCTCGTTAGCAAATCTCAGTTAGAAGGCTGGTATCTCGTCAACCCCTATATTCACGACGGATATAGAAGTCCGCGATCACCTTATCGCGCATTTCTATCAGCCTTTGAATTGCACAATGAAACTCTTATGATATACACCCATCTTCTACCAGGAATTTACTGGCTTTACCAGACCTTTTCTTATTGCCCGAGGGATGCCTTCGTGTGTTTTGCCTACTTAGCCGGCGCATATCTGGGACTCGCATCAGCCTTCGCACACACCTTTAACATAGTTGATAGAAGATGGTCTAGTATCTCATGGAAGGCAGATTACACCGGCATTATCATGATTAATCTAACTCATCAAATTCTTAATACATATATTCTCTTTGACAAAAGCACGTTACGTAGTATAGCAATTGTGTTAGAGGGCGGGTTCTCTGGTTACTGTATTTATGATATTATCAAAGGCGATCGATCGCATTGGAGAATCACATATCCTCTCATATCTTCTCTTCTCACAGTGCCTGCCTTTTATAGCTCTTCTGGAACTACTCGTTATGAGATGTGGGTCTATTCGGCGCAATGCTCGGCATTCGTATTATTAGGAGGAGCATTCTTTGTTACACGAATCCCAGAAAGTTTAACGAATCCTAACGGCATATTTAATCTTGTCAATAGCCACGTTTTACTCCATTTGTGCATCGTGGCAGGCGTTAGCTGCGCCTACGGTGCTGTCCCTTTTCTTTTAAATCAGGTCTAAAATCTTCCTCTCATTAATAATCAATGATTCTTCGCAATCAACCTCCTCTAGAACTTGTTCTAAAATTTCTAGAGGGTTTTGGATTAAAAAGCTTGCATGATACAAGCTGGTTCTCAAAGGACAATATTCAATTGGATAAGGCAGAGCTCGTCCTACCTGAACTAGAGCCTTATTACATGCCTTGTAAGGCGCATTATATACACGACGAACTCAGTGTAAATTCGGCAATTACGATTCTACGTCAGCTTATCAAGGCACATGGGGTTAAGATATATGCGAGAGAAAAGGCGCGGTGCGGAGTTAAAACTGTATGGTATCAGCTCATACCCGCGCGGAAAACGTTGACTGAAGATGCGGTCATTGAATTTAAATAAGCTTATAAGAGCTTACCGAAGGTTACAAAAGTTTACCAAAGGTTGCCGAAGGTTGCTAAAGCTCACTCTTACAGGAGCCGATTCAAGATATTACTGATAAACGTGTTTGATCTGAGGAGGTCTTCTTCGGACGTCTTAAGAACCCACCCGAATATTCTTCTATCAAGTAATTCTCTGTACGGAATGGCCATATATATAGCCTGCGACGGCACGCTAACAGGCGAGGCATTTGAGAAAATATCCTCTAACTCCAACTTCTTACCATCGGCCTTTCGCCCAAACTCCGCCTTTCTGCGAACTTCCACCACCTCCTTGTCAATTTCCGCCCAATCACTCTTCGCATCTCCGCGTATCTGAAGACCCCCTAGCTGCGATTCTAGACGATCTCTGATTCTTCTCTCCCAATCAATCATGACTTGATTGCCGGCATTGGGGCACCATAGAGCGCGAAATCCGGGTGTATTAAAAGATCCATACATAGACTCATCCTCCTCACCAAACGCCACGATCTTGTCAGAGGGTAGGTCCCCAAATCCCTTCATGCATAGAACAGCCGGCGATAACCAAAGTCCCCCAAACTTGGCGAGGACCGCCGTGCGAATCCAATCTAGTTCAGCGACTCCTACAGACCCTTTCTTCAGCTGGGCAGGCATCGCATCCTCACCAAGTAGCTCAGCGACTCCGGTTAATCCACCAATAACCTCCACCTTATATTTGTCTCCATTCGCCATCACGATCGTCTGGTACAATAAATTGAGCAAGGGAATATTGATGACGTGACTAGTTCTAGATCCAAAATCGGCCCACTCGCGTGAATTGATTTCCGAGTTATCATAAAAGAGCCAGATTTTCGGTAGCTTGGTCCCCATCGTAATTGTCTCAACTGTGATCTCTGGCCCCTTTTTGTAAGGACCGGCTCGCGCTTCTAAGAAGGCCGCCATTCCTACAACGACTGCGCCGAAACCGAGAATTATCCAATGTTCCGTCTTCATTCTAATCAGTCGTTAGTTTTCGTGGACTGCGCAGTTATGCGTTTCTAATTACGAGTCTCTTCATTCTTTCAAAATAACTGTTTTCTTCAACCGCCTCCTGCGCCATTGTCATCTTACGCTGTTCTTCACGACGGAGCATAGCGGCCTCGGCAGCAGCGAGCGCGGCCATTTCGGAATTCGCCAAAGGTGCAGGAGCACTCTCACGTTCCTTTGACACCTGGTCCATGCTTCTAGCACTTAGCTGAATACCGGCAGTTTGGTGTGAAAAGGTATTGTACTCCGTATATGCCTTCTTCAAATCTGTATATGCGACTCCTCTTTCATTTGCCGCAACCGTATAATCATCGCGAGCGGTGCGTCCCAACTCTGTCGCAAATCCCATTCGCGATGCAAGGGATAATTCTTGTGCTACTAATGCGTTTCCTTGCCCTTGCCCTTTGCCTTGGGCAAAAGACCCCTTAGTCTTTTGCTCATTCTCAAACTCTCTATGGAAGACGTCGCGATTGAACTTTCCACTGAACTGCTTTGAAGAAGAAGAAGATGCATCAGATCCCTTTAACCAATCCCCATATCCTGATTCTTCAGGGTCAGGAATGCGGGTTTTTTCAAACATGTTGTTAAATGCGTCAAGATTGAGTTTGGAGGGATTGAGTTGAACTGGCTCAACCATTTTCCAAGCGGCTGCATCATTGGTGCGACCGCTTGATAGGGCGGTAGGTGCTTCCACCTTTCCTTCGGTAGAACGGCCGCCGTGAATTCTTGAAAGGATTTCTCCGAGATAGGCGTATGCGCGAGTGACTGCCTCAAATTCCTTTTCACTCCCGCCCTTATCTGGATGAGCTCGGACTACTGACTTCTTATATGCGCTTTTCAAGCTATCAACTGTGAGTGCGACCTCTTCTTCTAGCCCGAGAATTCTCAGACATGCGGAGAAATAGTTCATGGCCTTTTCATTATGGGTCTGTGTTACAGGGCGTTGCACTTGTTGCGAAGGCTGCACTTGGTGCGAAGGCTTCCCTTGCACCTTTTGCTGCGAATAAGAAGTCATCTGAGTGCTGGTTTTTTCGCCTGGGAGTAAGGGCGGCGGCCTTCCCTCTTTCACCTGCTGAGTGTAGTGCAAAAGATGTCCATAAATACCGGCCTGTCTTGCCACATGTAGATGCTCGGGAGAACTGAGTAAGGTCTGAATCATCTGCATTCGGGTGGATGGGGATTGAATGGCCAGTAAATTCTGATACATTCTCATATGGGTATCTTGTACACTGATGGCTTGTCCCATCCTCTAATTTGCTCCTGCTATTATGTGGCGAAGAAGTGACGCGGCCATTAAGATACTATCTGACGAAGCCTTGCAGCCGTGAGTACAGGTATTAAGGCCTCACATTCCCATAGCCACTTGCGACCTAGTGAAAAAAATCCAAAGCTTTTTGGCCACATCTGAGGTGCTAAAATGGGTAAACGACGAAGGGCTGGATCACGAATCAATCCCCAACTTTCCACTGGTAAAACCATCGCCAGTTGCTCTTGCGGTTGCAAAGGCAGATGCAAAGGTACATGAACAATGCTGCCTTCTCTAGGAAGATCTACACAAAGGCTGCCTTCTCTAGAAAGATCTGACCGAAGGCTACCTTGCGCAAAAGCCGCGAGGTCTGACCAAAGAGGCGGTATCCACGCTGGAAACATCCAAGTCCGATCCACAGGCAATCCCCTATAATAATCCAAAATCCACATAAACCCTTTTACATATTCTTCACATATATATGATTTGTCTAAAGTGCCATGGGGGTGAATCCATGACCAGTATATATCGCGCCATGAATCTGATAAGCGCCCCTTCACCAAAAGCTTATTCTCAACTGCCCACTCCAAAGGGAGAGTTTCTTGTTCCGATTCCTTACATTCAGAATGAGACCTTCTGGCATCCTGCTTTTTCTTTATCATATACGTAATTCTATCATCCTCCCCCTGAGACCATCTCTTAAATATATCTACCAGAATATTCATCTGCACCTTTCCATCATGAATTAGCCAGTTTCCTGAAGCCCTCAGCCCCTTTAACTCCTGAATAACAAAGTCGTGACCATCATCTGACAATTTGTGTGTAATACTGTGTGGAAGAAAGTCATTTCCCATGAGTGACATTAGCGCAATATAATTCAAGACTTCTCCCCCCCCCCCCCCTCCTTCTCCCCCGACTATACCTAACCTTTTCTGAAATTCCCGAATATTCATGAATTGATAGGTTTGAACACCTGTATCAATATGTTTTCCACCAAATTCTTGTTTTTCTCGCATTAAATGTATTTCTGAGTCAATCTCTTCACCTACCAACATAGACAATAAAATCAAGTCCGCGTCAAGGCCATATACAATAATTTTCCCAGAAGGCCGAGTGCTTCGCAACCATCTCATAATCTTATGCTCCCCCTCACCCTCCTCGGCAACTCCACTCAAAATCCATTTTCTGCTTGCACATAATTCTCCAAGCATAAAATCCAGTTTCTCCATAAATCTTGTACCAGGCGTGATGGAATTACTGTCCCACGTGGCTTCTTTAGGACCCTGCGATTTGAGCCAAGCCGACTTGAATCTCCGCACACGTTGCTGACGAATCTTGGCCATCGGCACAACGCCATCCACTGCAATTAATACTGTCTTGGGGCTACCCGCCTCTCGCCACACCTCCATGACAGTTTTCTTGATTTCTTCAAGTAGCAGCCCTTCCCATACGTCATGATCTACATATTCAGGCATAGATTTAAGACACCGATAGATCAAGCAATTGAAATCAAAGCAAAGTACCTCTCCTTTTACACTGCCTATGCACCCTGGATAAGTTCGTAGGATATTCCTAAAATACGAAGGTATCCCCATATCCATTAATACTTCTCTTTCTTTAGAGGGATGTCTGCCGCATCTGCAGCAACAACTGCAACTGCAACAAGATCAGATGCAAAGCCCTTGCTAGCAACAGTGAGCGGAGTCGGCCACTCATTCATAGAAATTCTAGACCAAAACATCGTAAGAACCCTACCCGAAATAGGCCATCTTGCACCCATCATATTAATCTTTGGAAGTCTAATTGTCTCAGCCGCCACCTTGAATACACCCTTCTTTGTACTAGGTTTATCTTCCGCCGAAGCACTCGCATTCTACAGTCTTATTTATAATATCACAGGATTCGCGGTGACTCCATTCTCGGGTCTCAGGGAGGGAGAAGAAAAAGGTTGCACGAGCTTTTTCAAAACACTGACTCCCTCCCGATTCAAGTGGATGATAAGTCAGGGCCTTAGAAAGGAATTCCCCAATCAACCACTCTATTTCATATCCTTTGCCGCCGCATATTGCATACAGAGCATGTATTTCTTCAGCCAAGAATGTTCAGAATTAGGCCCTCAATACAGCAATAGACCCTATTTAGCAATTATCTCTGCACTCATGTTCATAATTTTATACGCCATCTATTTATCTGTATCAGGCTGTGATAGCTCTTTCTATCTCTTTTTTACAATTATACTGGGAGGCCTGGTGGGTTATATAATCTGCTACCAGAATTATCTACTGTTGGGCAAAAATAGTGTGAATCTATTATTCTTACCAATACTCACTCGCCGTTCAGGTATGGATTATGTTTGTGTCAGCAGTTCTTCTTCTTCTACTTAATAGATGGAGCCTTTGAAGGACTCGGTGGTAGATGCTTTTATGACACTTCCGCTCCTTATCATAGGATTAATATTTTTTATTGGAGCACTTACGTCAAATATAGGACTTCTTTTCCTATTTTTTGGCCACTTAATCGTAGTTCCCGCGATCGGCTTTCTTTCAAATGAAAGAGGAGTGCCTTGGTCTACAATGATAAACGGATCTGATTCCTTTGACTTGAAAAAACTATTTAGAGCTGTGTTTTCTTACGTGGTTTTTTTCTCCCTGCACGCAACCTCTCTTACAAATCTCGTAGGAGATTCTGGACTTAGCATATGGGCGATAGCACTGTTGCCTATTTTCGGACAGGTTGCTGCAAGATATGGCTACGATAAACCTAAGGATCTATCGGCATTCTTCTTTGTAAATCCACCCGCCTGGATTGCGAGCTGGCAAGGAGTTGAAGAATCAGCCGCGGGAAGCTCAAAGTGCGCGATTCTCCCTGGAGTTGACGCGAAGAATGTATATACAACTCCCAGCGATTGGCTATCTCACCTGAGTTTCTTCTTTGGATTTATCATCTCAAACGCGGTGGCTATATATAATGAGCCGGTTCCAGAGGTTAGCACAGCAGCAGGAGCCGACGATGATACAAAGGCGAGTCGTCTAGCAAAACTCCAGGCGCGTGTCAATAACAGAAAGTCACTGTGCACTAGCATTATTCTCACATCAATTGTCTTATTCATCGTGCTACTCATTTTCAGATTCAAGGTCGCATGTGAGAATAAGATTGCATATACACTCGTGCCTGTTCTAATTGCGTGCATGACGGGAGTATCATGGTTTTCTGTAATTTACAACAACTGCGGAGTACGGCCGACGGATGTTCTTGGCATCGTTCAAGGAATGATCCCATCAAACTTAATTGATAACCCCATTGTTTGTATGGCTTGATGGCTTCGGCTTGATGCCCCTGGCATTAAATACAAGCAAACCCCTGCCACAGGAATAAATGTCTAGAGAATTCTGAAACGGCTTCTCTAGTCACAAATCCAACTTGCACAGACGTCAGAATAGTATCAGTATATGTTTTCCATAGCTGACGAAGAGTTTTCTTGGGAGTAAACCCAGTACCAAGATCTGAAGAAAATTCCACCCCCGTTTTCCCCAGACGAGCATTGACGGCCTCGTGAAACTCCCAGATCCATCGGGCTGCATTTGCAGCAGGAGAAACCCCTTTCCGAGCACGCCTATACTCCTCAATATGTGCTCTGCATTCGGCGCACGGGACCACCGTCTCCAAATGATTGATCAACCACTCAAACTCCCGCTTCTCATCCCTCGCCAGTTTTTCGGGGGCCTTCCCCGCGTGAAATCCTATTCGGTGAAGAACAGCCCAAAGGTGCGGCCCCCATACGCCAGGGGCGTTCATATTACCAAGTCTATATTTTAAGAACATTAGTTCTTAAAATATGGAATTAGGAACTGCTGTTCACCGAACAGCTCTAAAAATTGAAACATAAACTCATGCAAACAAATAATCCGCATGGACTATCCGGTTGTAGCAGAAATATGGTCCTTATTTGAAGCAACCCTTCTTACACAGGCCAAGCGTCTAGTGGAAGATATCTCTAAACATGAGGGCAGAGATTCAAAGGAACTCTGGTCTCTCATCAAACCCCAAATTCGTATCAAATTATTTGAAACAGATATTGACGAACCGAAGTTTTGCACATTTCCGCTAGGGAACAGGGAGGGCGCAGTCAGCATTCGCTGCAGAGCACCCTGCGTCCTAGGCTTTGATGCGTGTCATATGCATGCCATTTCTCCTTCTCCTTCTCTTTCTCCTCAAGCAAGCGATTCATTAGAAGAGGTGAAATCCGTTAAAGATTCCGCAGGTGTTACTTACTACGTAGATTCAAAAAATGTAGCCCGAGATATCAATGGAAAGGCTAAGGGAGTCGTGGAGGATGATGTGCTGTATCTCTTTGAAACTGTTTCAGAATAAAATTCATATATGAGCGCGCATAGTATACATATTCATTTATATAGAAATAATTAATCGTCAATTCTTCTCCAGGTTCAATATTTTTTGACGCTCTCAAAACAACATAAATATTACCATTCTCTATCATCAAGTCAGTGTCATGATATGCAGACGGATTATCACTATGATTCAAAAAACAGTTATAATAACTAAATAAATTGTATTTCTTATCCAAATCTCCTAAATGAACATCCTTATCTATTTTTTTAACACCATGCTCCTTGGAAAATACTTCAATCTCATTTGGGAATCTTCTGACTAATGCACTGTACCGTCAAATTTATAATTTAAGAACCTATAGTTCTTAAATTATAAATTTTCGGCAGTGCCGTTCAGTGCCAAAGGCACTTCACGGTATATAACATCATTCTTTCTACAACCTATCTTTGTCACAAGGCCCCATCCTTTATCTGGAAATGTATCTATTCTTATGTGTGCAGGAAGGAAATCTTCTATTTGAATTTTGCTAGAAGATTCTGCCGTGTTCAATAGTAAATCGTTTACAGAATAAATTTCAAAATAATTAAATGATCTATTCTGCGATAAATCATATACATACTTTGGGGTCGGCATTATGAGAAAAATGATCGTAATAAGTATAAATAATACTATCATTATTTATACTAATATGACAACAGGTTTAGATCATAGTGCAAAAAGCAAAGCATTGGTTTAGACATACGGGCGTTTCAAACCGGCATTAATAGAACAACTTCACAACTTCCAGTAATTCGGTGTTTTCTTCATTTTCAATCCGCTTCATTTGAATATGTATTTCTTCAACTAAACGGGTTAGTTTATCATCCATATCAACCCCCTTTCTATCTGGATTAAATCGTATGAATACCCACTTCCCACTATGAACCATAAACAAATCATCATACCGAATTTCTTCATCTTTTGCATCATATGCTTTATGTGCAAATTCATCTGTCTCAACGCATAGAAGTGTAGCATCTATAAGTTTTCTATGGTCAATTCGTCGTCTCATTGTACAATCACATTGGCCGGTGTAAAGGGGTTTATCATGAATGAACCCTTCAAAGTGTTCATTAATTGTATTGCGAACACGGATTTCTTTGGTATGTGTATAAATTACCTTGCTTCGTTCGTCATTTGGAAAGACTTGTTTGAAACAAGTAGCACAATATCCATCATATTTATCTTGACCGCCTCTAGAATCGGGCCAACTAATACAGTTAGGACATCTTTTTCCACCACCATGTGCTAAACACTTGCTAGGGAAACGATAACCACCCCCTCCTGGAATATGTTTTGCGCCCTTATTACAGCCAGGTTCAATACACCGATATCCCCCACCGTGCCGCACGCACTTGTATGGCGGTTTACCAATAAGCATACCACAATGACGTGCAGCACCACTCTTACATTCAGGTTCAACGCAAGTCGTTTGTTGCATTGCTTTTATCGCTATATTCTTTAATTATCGTCAATTTTAAGTGAATAAGTGCCGGTTTAAAATGTCCATCGGTTTAAAACCCCCTGCAAATAATATTCAATGCCAAAGGTCATAAAGGCAAATGGAAAGGCTCACAAATATAAAAAGTCCTATAATTTCTTCACAGAACATAGTACAAATTTTAATGTACTCCCAGCTCGCATTTTTCACCCAATAATCTATACGCATTTGAAGGATTTCCCCAGATCATTGTCCCAAAGATTTGATTATATGAAAAAGTTTTTTCCTGTGAGTGGGGCCATGAATACTATGCAAGATGAAGAAATCACACTAGCAACCTCCAAAAAGAAGTCGCTGGCCATAAGGGCCGCAGTCAACCTCATTCAAAGACATCGTCACCTCTTTCGCACCCTCCTCCATCATATGCGAGCCAAGCGCCTTAGCTCAGCAAATTCCACCGATCTACTCACCATGGAAATCCCCAAGAAGCCTGTCTACATAGTTGACTGGTCGGCCAGAAAATCCTACGTATTTGAGGCCCAGACACTAATGAAAGATATCACTCTAAGAATCACCAACCACGACGGATTTTTTGAAGACAGCCAGCCCCCCCGCAATCCATTCACAAACACACCTCTTACACAATCGCAAATGATTTCTGTGTGGAATTCAATTAGCCATGCAGGAATTATTGTATCGTCGGCATTTAGTTTATTCAGAAAGGCTCGTTACTGTATCAACATATTTAACTTGGAAAATTCGGTCTTTCTCAAACTAAATGCTTTAAAGGCCACAATGAAAGATCCGTCAGCATATGATTATGTTGACAGAATGACAGATTTCATTCATTTTGCGTATGAATCTGAGTCAATAGATTGTGATACGACTGCATTTCGCTTCGCTATGCGCGAATATCCGAATCATGTCATCCTTTTAAAATGGAGAGATCTGTGTTATAGGTATTATTCGGCGGATATTCTGTACTCTGGAAATACGGCGAGAATCACTCAAATTAAGGACTATGCACTTGACGATTCGTACGATCTGCTGGACTCGCAGGTTATTTTCACGCGGCTTTTTTTAGCGCATGCGCAAGCACAAGCAAATGCACAAGCACAAGCAAATGCACAAGCAAATGCACAAGCACAAGCGAATGCAACAGCATAAACAAGGTCTAAAATCCTGGACCTTCTACCCATCAATGAAACCCACGTGTAATTTGGAGGAAGTTCTTGATCTTCAGTCACTTCCTCTAAAAAGTCAAGCCGAGATTGTCATCACGCGATTCAATGAACCCCTAGAATGGACGCGGGGAATTGAGGACATATGTACTGTGTATAACAAAGGCCAGCCATTTGAAAGCAAGGCGCATGTGATCAACGTGCCAAATCACGGACTCGGCTGTGAGACTATTCTGCGTCACATTTGCGAGAGGTATCATACACTCGCAGATGTTACGTTATTCTGCCAAGCAACTCTATGCGACAGACCAGATCAACCCATGTACCCTTTAACACAGTATCTGAAATGCCCCATTGATTCGGTTTTTGGCAATAAGGAGGAACTTTGCGATGTTCCGAAGTCAAGATATCTTTTTCGCAACGGAGTGCATCCATCTGTAGGCAACAAGAACTTTGGAGAATGGCGTAAGAAGGTACTTAAGTATAAGCCGGCATATGAATTCTGGGTAAAAGGGGATTGGATCTCTGTGGGTGCTCAACGGGTCAGGAAGCGGCCGCTGGAGTTCTATCAGAATTTATACGCGCTCTGTGAATTCCAAAGGGGGATACTCGTTGAAGAATGCTGGTTTCTGGAGCGGAGTTTTTATACTATTTTTTCTTAGACCCGTGCGGATTTTAAATGCCAGTTGGAGCGGAGACTCCTACGGAGTCTAGACCTTATCCAACTTCATCTTCATCTGGATAAATTGCTCGTATAATTCTTTTACTTTATCTTGTGTTCCCTCAGGATCTTGCATCTGCACTTCACGCACCGTTACACCTTTCTCTTCTAGACCTGAAGGTCCGGAACCTTTCGCCAAACTGGGCACAATCGCATTGACGGGTGCATAGACTAGGGGATTCACGCCAGAAGCCTTCGCCGGCGCCTCCACAAATATCGCATACGCAAACTCGCTCGTCAACAAGGATTTACTATTCTGCCAAGGATTGCTGAAAAAGTACAGCGCAGGCACATCATCCTTCTTTTTGAAGAATCTGTAAAAGGGGATATATGCAGCATACTTCTCAAGGAAAACGAACAAGCTCAGACTAACTGCAATAGAGAGAGGCTGTGTTATAAAGACTGTGGTGAGTTCCGAGGTCGCATAAGAAATCATAATCTTTTCACCCACGTGGGTTTCATGGCTCGCCGAAAAGAGGAGCAAATAATTCAAGCACCAGCCTAACCAGCCGAAGGCGCACGCAAGATACATAGCGCCGCTCAAGGTGTGGCAGGGGAGGACGCTCCACACTGGACTGTAGACGGGATGCTTGACAAATGATTTTGCGATCAGTTTGCCCATTCTTTTCAGAAGTTCTGGTCTATCCAACTTCCGAATATTTTCTTTTTTGGCTTCGGAACTTCTGCAGCATAGATATATCGCGCACATATCAAGAACATCATCTGTTTGCATGGATTGTTGAGAAGATTCACTGCTGCTTCCCCCTTTGCTCTCGCCGTTGTGCGAGAGAGGATCTTTCCCAAGATAAACAAGCGCCAATTTCTCAAAGTCTTCTCTTTTCTTATATTCAGCCGCCAAGTAAGGAAACTGGAACTCAAACTCCTTCATGCCAACCGCATTCATTGAGCCGATCAAGATACGAATCATTGGAATATTGAGGGCGCTTGTTATCAACGCGAGGATTATGCTGTCATACCACTGCATGGGCGTTCCAGTATATGTGAATCCATAAAGCAGCGCTGTTATAAAGAGCGAATGGAACTGCAGCACAAATAATGACAAGAGTCTGAAAATACGGCTGAGGCGCGGATCATACCGAAATAGAAACTGCAGGCGCGTGTGCTGGAAGCATATTCTCTGCAAGAGTGAATACTCCTGTTCCACCGGTTCTTCGTAATTCTTTATATCATTGGTATATGATATAAATTTACTGTAGGCGTATATGTGGAGATGCGGCTTATATTCTATAAACTTCTGAATTGTCTTATTGTTATATAATTCAACCACGTATCTGCGAGTTCTCACAAAATCAATGCGCGAGGACAGCAGACCCAGGACCACTGTGAGAAACGCAATTCCTCCGAAAATCCCGTACCAATTCGCGTACTTGGCTAGACCTTCCAGTGAATAGACGTTGCCGGCATTCGCGAAAATCGCCTTATTCTGATCCGCGACGGCAGTAATACGAGTGGTGAAATCGGTCAAATGTGTGCAATAGCACTTCATGGACGAGCCGTTCAGAACAGGTGTGCAGCCGTCGGTGCTCCAAGCATTTGCAGATGCAGACCAGTACATGCAGGAGCTCGTGAGTGCCGGCGAAGGACACATATATTCATAGAGGCCCATAGAAGAGCAGTGAAAGGGGTTCGCAGAAGATGGCGCAGATGCAGGAGATGCAGAAGATGCAGAACAAGGCAAGCTGGCGTTTCTTCCGCTAAAATTCGCAAAATAGGAGTATCGCGATCCCCCATACAAATACACATCCCCTTTTACACAATCTATCATATATTGCGCAGGCGGTCTCGTAAGATGAGCCACATTCCACTCTAACATAATTGGAGTTGACAGATTATTTACCGGAATCTCGTGTCCATTACTATCTAGCACACTTAATGATAGAACTGGCGTTGATAGAGTCGTATTATCTGAATAAGGGCTGGAAGTCCATTGAATGGCGGATGAGGCCGAGGACCCTGCAATGGCTGGAAGACTAATATTCGTGTTAGCTACAGAAGTAGAAGCAGGATTCATAGAAAGCCGTTTCATACTCAAATCAAAA
>Ga0214919_10000590_pt1 | contig 61720 bp, 59 predicted proteins | sample LL1503_MetaG_FD_177994 | JGI IMG/M metagenome (GOLD analysis project Ga0214919, IMG submission 177994) | Freshwater microbial communities from Lake Lanier, Atlanta, Georgia, United States - LL-1503 | ecosystem: Environmental > Aquatic > Freshwater > Lake | place: USA: Georgia | collected... | reverse complement strand
TTTGATAAATAAGATAAAATTCTCAAATTGTTAATATAATATATAATTTATAAATTACAGAACGATACTCCGTTTATTTGAGACATGATACTCTTTTTTGGAATTGTTATTACTTTAATGATTTTTATAAAAATAATTTATTATTTACCAAATGATAAATATTATAAATGAATAAATTGAATACAATATTAAAAATATTAATTGTTGTTGTGTTAGCATTATATATATCCATAATTGTCATAAACAAGAGAACAATCGATGAATATGATAATAAGAATGAATTAGAAAACAACACAGATAATTTAAGAGGTGTGTTATGGGCAAATTATACATTTATTATTGTTACGTTTGCAATTGTGTTAACAATAATAATAACCAAAAAAAAATATAAGAAATATAAATGGATCATATTGATCTCTATGTTATATATATTATTGAACACATCATTAAGTATCTATGTTGAAATAATGTTGAAAGATAAAGTGGAAAAAGCAGTATTAAATAATGTGTATATTATCTCATCAACAATGAATATAATATATTTTATGATAATAGTCTATTTAATGACAATAACAAGTAAATTATTAAAACATAAAGAATTCACATATCAAGAAGTAGACGAATATATAAGAAATGGCTATTATACAGGTAATTACCCAGATAATATTTATAACAGTGATGAGTATAATGAAAATGGAGAATACAATGTTGATAATCAAGAAATAACAGCCGATGATATTGAATTTGATGACGAATTAGGAATAGTAATAAAACCAAGAAGAAATATAATATAAATGAAATAACAATATTTTTAATTAAATTTTTTATATTTACAATTTAAAAAAACAAATGAATAAATTGAATTTATCATTAAAATTATTGATTGTGTTGGTATTTGTATTATTTTTCACAATTATTGGATTGAATAAAAAGGCTATTGATTCATTCAACACATCTGATTTAGAATATAATATTGATAATGTCAGAGGTGTGTTATGGGCAAATTACACATTTATAGTTGTATCTGTGGCCATTGGAATAACAGTAATAGTGTCAAAAAGATATTATTTCAAATATAAATGGATAGTTGGATTTAGTATTATGTATATATTATTATTAACAGGTTTGACAGTATATGAAGAAATATCAATAAGAAACTACAGAGAAGTGGATAAATCAGCATTAAATAATGTATATGTGATTACAACGATCATGAATTTTATCTATTTCATATTATTTGTTAAATTGATGAATATAACAGATACAATAAATGCAGAAGTTTTTATATTGTCTGATCAATTCAATAGAAATAATGATATATTAAATGAAAGATATATGCCTCGAGTAAATAGAAATATAAACGCTTCACGTCAAAATAGATATGTTCCTGATTTATTTGATGAAGAAGAATATTTTGATGGTCTACCAGCACAAAATATTAAACAATATAATCAACAAGATATAAGAAAGGTAAATTATAATAATCAATACAATGGAATACAAATGGATTACGATGATTATGGTGATTTTCATACACCAATGGAAGATGCAGCAAATGTTCATAGAGCAAGTTATTAATAGACGTATAAATGTTACATATACGGTAAAAAATGATTATTTATATTTAAATTATAAATATAAACAACTAAATAAGTTAATAAGTAAATTGTAAAATAACATAAAAGAACATTAACAATACAATAAAATGTTGACAAGATCTAAATTAAGTGTTATTGATACACTGTATAAATTAAAATCAAATATACTGCCTATGAATACATATATTAATTTGGTATCTTTGTATTATAAAAGTGAAAGAATGATAAATAACAATTACATAATTAAATTGTGTTTGAATGATGAACAATATAACAAAATAAAAAATAAACGTATCATAATCTATAACAATAATGATTACGAATATGCCGAATTGATAGGAAATGAAAGAGTGGCATATGACCAAACATTGGTGAATAAATATAATAAACATCAGGAATTGTTATTAAAATCAATAGATGATAATTTGTTGGATGATGTAACAATTGATATGTTAATAGATGACAATGATAATGAAATAGCCAATATATTATATAACATGAAAGATATACATAATTAACAAAATGATAAATGAAAAAAAAATAAAAAATAAAAAAAATATTTAGTTATTAAAAATAAACATGGCTAAATCAAAATCCAGATCAACATCTAAACGTTCACCAAAACGATCAAAGGCTTCAAAACGTTCTAAACGCTCTAAACGTTCAAAGGCATCTAAGACATCAAAGGGATCACCATCTAAACATATTGCATATTGTGTTAGATGTGGAAAGAAAGTAAAAATGACTAGTTGTAAATTGACCAAGAGTGTAAAGGGTCAACCAATGATTAAGGGTAAATGTAGTGTTTGTGATACTAAAGTTAATCGTTTTGTATCAAAGGGTACCAAGAGTTGTTAAACACCTTCATAATTAACCAAAGGCTTTTAGAAATCTAAACCAAATATCATTGCAATAACATTCATCATATTTCATATTTGAAGGTATAAATATATCAAATTTATATTGATATTTTAAATATATTGATCCCATTATATATTGATCTTTACCCGCAAATACTTTATATTTTTCAAATAAATTCAACTCATCTATATATAAATCACACCATTCTATGATAGCTTTTTTACTACCTCCAAAAAAACCACCTTGTATTCTAATAATTGGATTATTATTATAATATATTTGAGGTATGCTATTCACATAATTCAAATCGTTCATTGTAAATGTATTGATAAAACTGAGTATTATTTTATCGTTATGTGTTCTGTTAACAAAATTTAATGATTTCACAAATGATTGTACATCATTATTAGATGTATATCTTATACAACCAATATCCACCCAATAATATCCATCTGCTTGTATAATATCGGCGGTGTCTTTTAACCAGAAACTTTTATTGTTCCATATTGTATATAAATATTTATTATGTTTTATTCCTTTTTGTATTTCAGGATCTTTCTTTTCACTTAATTCCATAAGATTATTATAATTTTTCCATATATATGTATCTTCTAATTCTTGTATTATGAAAATAGAATTATTTAAATTTTCAATGTAAATGTCACCTTCTTTTTTTATATTTTTATACATGATAAGAAATAGATTATTCATTGTGTATTGGTTTGTGTATATAACTTTTCTTGATTTTAAACAAAAGAAATTCTTGATCCATTCATTGAAATCAATAGATGGTCTTTTATTCTCAATGATATAATATGCAGTGACTATCACATTGTTATTGGTGTGTACATTTACCAAAAAATAAGTATTATCGTATTTATTCATTTTCTAATTTGATTATTGATTAATTAATTAATTTTTAAATAATATTTATTATTTAAAAATATTAACACGTATTAATACATTATATAATATTACAAATATGGATGATAATGATTATAACGATGACGATATTGCATATGATGAAAGTGTATCACAATATATGCCAGATACATATGCAAATGTTGAAGATGTTTATGATAAAATGCACAAAGAATATGAACAAATGGATAAACAAATACGACAAGAAAGAATATTTAGAGATGATTTAGATCCAGATGATATATTAATGCAGTTAAACATGAATGAATTGATTGACAAAGATAATAGAGATATTGAAGATCTTATTGACAAAGGATTAGAGACAAGATTTTTCCAGAATGATCCCAATTCATTTTTGAATTCACGTGTAGGTATGAATGAAAGAATAGGTCACGATACAACATTGTCAACAATTATGCATGGTACAGATAAATTAACAAAAAGACAAGAAGCAATAAATAGAATGTATATGAATACACAAGAAATATTCAGTTTAAATTTCAAGAAAGCATGTGATAAATATAGTATTAACATTAAAACTGTTGAAACCATCATGCCTTTATTATTTCAATCAAACTATTTTGAATATAAAAATCCTTATGGTATTATATTTGGATTATTAACTATGAAAGGAAGAGATATTGATATAAAAAAACTAAACAATATATATAATAAATATGCAGTGAATGAAAATATCACAAAATTAGATTTAATACGATATGCACGTTTCATAAAATCATTGTTATAGTAAAAAAGTAAAATTAAAATATAAATGCATAATATCCATTTTCATCATATCCCAAAATTTCATAATTGTCATCATTTATAATTATATATATGATATTTTCATCTCCATTGTTTGTTTTTCTTATCATATTGTATTTACCATTATCTTTTTCAATTATGTAAATATCAACATTAAATTTATCTGCAAGAAGATCAATGTCATTTAATGCATCCATGTCAAAATACATTTCAGATATTTTGTACATCAATATTTGTTTTTTTTTATCATTGGAATAATAAAGACGATATTCTGGTGACACAGAATATAATACACATTCAAGAAAAGATTTCAATTTGATTGATATAAGATTATTTCTTATATTTAATGTTGTTTTTGGTTGCAATTTCACAGGTCCTTGTATATCTATTAGTTCCATTTCTGGTACTTCAATCTCATCCACAACAAATTCCGGTACCACAACATCAGGTATAATTGGTTCTGGTATATCTATAATTGTTTGAGGAATATCAGCAACTATTAGTTTTGATATTACAGGTGGAATAGATCGAACAGTGGATATATCAACATTTTTATTAATATTTGTATTGAATTTATCTCTGAACTTATCTTCCAAGTTTTTTAAAGTTATGGGACGAATTATATCTTTAAAAACACTATCAGCAACAGTAAAATGATTTGGTAAAGTTTTATCATGACGAATACGATAAGGATAAAACACATTATTCTCAAAATAACATTCAACAATATTACCATCATTAATTTCTCTGCATAACTTCTCATGTTTATCAGGAGAACAAACCATATAATATTTATTGTTTTGAAAAGGGATAAGCTTTTTTTCATTATTATAAACATAAATACTGTAAACATAGAAAGTGTTATTGGTTTCAACATACTCGACAGAAAAATCAATAGTCATTGTTTCTGGAAATTTGTATTTGTAAGTGTTTTTGTTTATGTAAGGTTTATCCAAGGGTGTGAATATAAAACCATCATTTATTTCCATATCAATATTTCCATTTCTATCTTTTGACAAAGAATAAAGACACATCATTAGATTATTGTAATGATTATCTTTTGGATTATTTGGATCAATACCATTAATACCGTAAAATGTTTTGTATTGTATACTTATATTTTTATTAGTATAATATAAACATTCATCCAACAAAGCATAATAGGGATAGAATGTATCCAATCTCTTTTTATGATATTCATTCGTAACATTATTTGAACCAACAATTAACACATCAAATATATAGAAAATATATTTATTCAAATTTAAATCGTGGAACAGTTCACCTTGTATTAATAACTTATCTTTCAATTTGTTAGTTTTATCATAACCCAAATATTCTATTGTGGAATGATTTATCAAATATATAGCTCCATTTGTGCTATCATAATATAAAAAATAATTGATACCGTTCAATTTATTTGTAATAGAATGGTTAAAAGTGTCTATATTTTCTAAATTAAAATTCACTGGTTTGTTCTCAAATACATAATTTTTTGTATATGATTTGTTGAAGAGATTAACATATTTACTTCTTATGTCAAATTCTGTATTTTCATCCATGAATGAAAACCGATCCAGTTTCAATAATTTCAATATATATTTTAATGGGATCACAGAGTTTTTTTCATCAATGTTTTTTATATTTTTAAATTCTATTTCTACTTCAAATGATTGTGTTATCTTGTTTCTTTCATTTGTTTGAACATAAGTCAAATCAATATAAAATTGATCAAAGATATAAGTAGTTCTGTATTTATTCCTTGATAGTTTTACTCTTTGATCTCTAATTGAAGAAAATTGAATATAATTTTCACGAGACACATTGAACTTGATGGGTATATTATTTAATGATAATTTCAAACTGCGAAGTTCACGTTTTTGTTGATATACTTCTTTATATTCATTTGTGTTTGGTTTACCAAACCGTTCAATGCGAATATCATTATTGAGCAAATCAGAAACACTTGTGCTTTCTTTTTTGTTGTTAAATAATTTATCATAATCCATATATCCTTTGATTTGTTCAAATTGATATTGTGTTAAATTTTGAAAACGTATTTCAAATTCAGTACCTGCTCCTTGTTGTTTGACATACATTAATAATTCTTTGTAATTCAACATATTGTCATCATTAAGTAACAAATCAACATTTTTCATGATATCCTCCAAAGTTTTTCGTGTGGTAGTTGCCATTTTTATAATAATTAATATATTATAAAAAATATTTATAAAATTACACAAATATCAATTTTTTATGCTTCAAAGAGATATATACCTATAAATTAATATATATTATTTTGTACATATGTTTGTCTCATAATCATATTGTTTTTTAATTGTTGCATTTCATCTGATAAAGCTTCAGCATTTGCACCTGGCATTCCTTTCAGAACATTTGGATTTATATTATTTTGCAAACCATCTGCAATATTTCGCACATATTGATTTCCAATCATTGTATCAACATAATTAGTGGTTGGTAAAGTACTTGCTTTTATTTTTTGATATTCGAAATCACCCTCAACTTGCTGAATAGCATCTGCATTCAAATAATATGAATATTCAGGACGAAGAGAATTTTCAACCAACATTCTATTGAGTGGTGAACTACAACCAGGAGAATAAACATTGATACTGTTTCTGGCTACATCAATCACACCATTGTCACTGACATTATAACGAACAGGACAATTATTACGATCACCAAAAGTATTTTCACTTTGTAATATAGGTGCGTTACCAGTAGTTACTTTAAAACTGCGAATTGTGTTGTAAATAGAAATATCACCCATTGTTTATATATTTATTTATAATATATGATTAATAAAATTTTTTAAATTTTTTTTTTATTTATTTATTTTGATTTTTTTTTTTTATCTTTTAATTATTTGTTTTTGATGATCATTGAATTATTATTTAGTTATATAAGAAATATTATATAATATAATTATTTTATACACGCCTTTCAAGCTTTGATTTTACCTTCTCTGATCATTCTTTCTCTGATTTCTTGAAATTTCTTCTTTCTTTTTTCTCTCTCAATTCTTTCTATTTCTTCCTCTCTTCTAGTTTGTTCTTCTTCTGTTTGCTTTTTTCTTTCTTCTTCTGCTCTTTTTTCTCTTTCCTTTCTTTCCAATTCATCTTGTATGCGTTTTTGTTCTCTTTCTTTCATCTCATTCTCATATTGTATTTTCTCCATTTCTTCATATTTTCTCCAATATTCTTCTAAACGTTCTTCTCTTTTCTTTCTTGCTATTTCTTTTTGTTCTTTTGTCATAACTATAGTATTTCTTTTTATTCTCTCTTCTTCTTCTTCTGATATTTCATCACCCTTCATAAATTTATCATATTCTTTTGCTTCTTGTCCTCCAAAGTATGTTTCATCAACGTATTTTCTTTGCAACATTTCTGTCATTTTTTTCCTTGCTTCTTCTCTTTCTATTTCTTCTCTTGTATATATTACTTGTTCTCCTCTTTCTTTCATTGCTCTAATTTCAAGAGCTCTTTTCCATCTTCTTTCTTTTTCTTCAAGTTCCTTTTGTATTTCTTCTACTGTTGGTTGTCCTTGTTTCTTTATCATTTCTGTTGCTTCTTCCAATTTTTTCATATCTATCAAAGTTCTCTGACGACGTTCTTCTCTTTCTTTCCACATCTTTGCCACATTCTCTTTGTCTTTTCTCTCTTCCAATGTCAAATATTTATACCAATTATTATATCTTTCCTCATCAGTGGGTATCTTGTGTACTTGAACAATGTCTTCATTATTATCATTTGAAGTTTTATTTGTATTTATTTTTGATCTATTCATTTCTGTTTCACTGTCACTAGAATCGGATACACTTTCAATTATTATATTATTTGGTTTATTTAATACTGTTTTTTTTTTATAAGAATTACTGTTAACACTGGTAACATTCATTGTGTTATTCACACCAAACATATTTCTCATGAAATTAGTGACATTGTTATTTATTTCATTATCACTTTCGTCACTATCGCTATCATCGCTATCATTATTATCGCTGTTATTATTATCGCTGTTATCACTGTCACTGTTTTCATTGTGCACAGATACATTTCTCTTTGTTATAATATCATCAATATCCAAACTATCCTCAATATTAGTAGAAGATTTATTAAGATTTATTTTATTTTCTGTTTTATTCTCAACAGTTTTAATTAAATGATCTATTTGTGATATTGTATTTATATTATTATTTTCAATTCCTTTTTTTTCTTTTTCTTTTTCTTCTTTTTCTTCTTTTTTTTCTTCTTTTTCTTTTTCTTCTTCTTTTTCTTTTTCTTTTTCTTCTTCTTTTTCAAAAGATTGCACATTTTTGGAATGAGCATAACAAAAATCACTATTTCTTTTGCATTTTCTACTGCATTGTTCACCTTTTTTCTTACCTTTATTTAATATGGCACTGCATAGTTTTAGTTCAATATTCTTACTTTTTGAATTTATAGAAATATTATCATCTTTAATGGTATTAATTTTCTTCTCTTTATTTTGTTTCAATACAACAGATGAAGTTTTTAATCTCAATATATTATCATTGCATTTTGAATTCCATAATTCTTTGAGATAATCAATTGATTTAATTTCATCATTATTTATTTTATTCAACAAATCTTTGGAGAACTCTTCAAATTGAGTTGTTAACATTACCAATAACAATTCACTAATTTTATCAGCAAATGTGGAGATTAATTGTTCAGACATTTTATAAATGTTTATATCATATATTTTAATCGATATTCAAATAATTTATAAAAAAAATCATTTTTTTATAAATATTCATGATTTTAAATTATTTTACAATTATACATTTTAACTATTTTACAATATTTTATAAACATGCACAAGGAATACATGTAATAGTAGAATTATTTACACATACATCATCTTTATTATATATTCTTTTACATTTATTGCATTTATAATCGCATTTATGAACACATTTATACACATAATCTATTCTTTTATCTTGTACATTAAAATGAGAACATAAAAGTAAATTAAGAAAACCGACTTTACTATAACAAAACCAACAAGTATCTAATGTACACTCATCACATACTTTAAATTTAACAGTATCACATAAATTGAAACAATGAATACACTTATTCTCATGTAATAATTGTTTGAATAATTTTTTATATTTTTGTAATATGTAATGATCAATATCTTTTTTTATATTTTTATTTGAAAAATAAAGATTATATAATTCTTTCAAATTTATATATTGAAATATCAATGAATTTATATCAGTTGGATTTAAAGTCAACATAGTTGTTTATTATATATTGAGAAAATCATACAATATATTCAATTTTTCTACTGGATATTGTATCTATTTTTAATAGCTTTATATTCATTCATGTTCAATAAATGTTTTGCTATTCTTTGTTCATTATCTTGTTTTGTTGGGCCATGAAATTGTGGAGTTTGTAAAATTAATCTATTTCCAGATAGTTCAATCATGACAGCTTTCGAATAATATTTTTCGTTTTTATTTTCTTTATCTTTATTCTCAATATGTTGATATTCAAATTTGATGGTATTCTTTGGAAATTTTGTAATATCTTCATTAACAAGACTTTTGGCTTCATATAAATTTTCACGTTCAAGTGATATTTCTTCCATGTTAAATAATTTTTCAATTATTGGATATGCAACTGTAAAACCTGTATGTAATCCAAATATAAGATCGCAGTGATATACCAAACAACCAATAAATGCTTCAAATACATCTTCTAATATTTTTGCAGGTGATGAATATTCAATACTGTTCATAGATATATAAGGTAAAAATCCCAAGACATTTGAAAATTTTGAGAATGTACGAGTACTTGCTCCTATTTGTTTCAATCTACTCATAATAGCAACAGGCATCATTGTACCTTTTGCAGTTACGACATTTTCTGCTTTTGGATAAAAGCGTCTTTGAAAATACCAAACAATACAATTATTGGCAGTTGAATCACCCAAGAATTCATAAAATTCATAATTATAATTTGCATTCACAGATGGTGCAGTGAATGCTTTTTTGAATTCCACCATATTTGCATCACTTAATATCTTTTCAATATTCTTTCTGCTTAATTCAGCATATTGTTTGATAATATTGAAAAGAAATCCTCTCAGTTCTTTATGATTTCCTTCAACAATAGTTGCTTCTTGTAGTTGTTGTCTATACATTTTAATAATATAATATCCAATATTTTTATTATAATAATAGAAATATTATATTTTATAAAAATCATTTTTTAAGTTATTGATACGAACAACAATAAAAAAATTGATTATTTAAAAGATAACTTTATTTAATTATAAAACATTGAATTTATATCTTTCATTGTCATAGATAAAATGTCCACTATTACAGTTGAACAATATTCAGAGAAAGCAATTGTTGTTAGAGGAAACACTGTTCCATACAAAGATAAATTATTATCTATTGGTGGTAAATGGAACAAAATGTTGAAAGGAGGGGAAGGTTGGATTTTTCCTTTGACTAAAAAACATGTTGTTGAGAAAATGTTATCTGAACCACCCAGTGTACATGATAATAATGACAATTGTAATGATAATGATAATGATAATACAAAAAAGAAAGATTATACTACACGGACTGTTCGTGCCAATTATAATATGAGTTCTTCTGAAGTTGTTCTTACTAAAAAAGAATATTTGCATTTGATATCAAGAATTGAACGATTAGAACAATTGGTTGGAGGTAATGCTATTAATACAAACAATGATGTATCTATCAAGAAGAAGAATATACCACCTCCTCTTTCTGCTATTAATGATAGTGATATTTGTGATCCAGAATATATGGATGAACAAGAAGAAAGAGAACCAGTACAAAGATTGATGAAAAAAAAGAAAAATACATAAAATATTATTTACATATAAATACTTTCTTTATTATTGGCTTTTTTTATTGATAAACAAGATGATGGACCATTGGATGTTCTCACACTGTATGTTTTAGGTCTCTGTGAATTATCAATATATGAACCATATCTAGCTCTGTTTGCTAATTGTAAATGTGGTTGAATATCCATAACGGGTTCGTCATTGTATTGTGATTGTGGTTGTGATTGTGTATTTTCAGTTACCATTTGTGTAATATTTAAATTCATTTTCTTCCAATTGTTGTAAGATACATCATTTTGTGGTTGATGTGAATTAAGGGTACGTGATTGCATATTTGGTGCATGTGTAGGTGTTTGTGTTTGTATTTGTCTTTGTGGTTGCAACATTGACATTTGTGGTTGTATTGGTTTCAATAATGATTGTTGTGGTTGTTGTTGTTGAATAGGTCTATATGGTAGTTGTTTATATACAGTATTTCTTGGTCTGTTTATATTCTGTGTATTTGGTTGTGTTTGTGCAACTGTTGGATGCAATTGTGAAAAATCACTTAAATTAGAAGAGTATGTGAGTTGTTGAGGGGAAACGAAACCTTGTTGAGGGGAAACGAAACCTTGTTGAGGAGAAACGAAACCTTGTTGAGGGGAAACGACACCTTGTTGAGGAGAAACGAAACCTTGTTGAGGGGAAACGACACCTTGTTGAGGAGAAACGAAACCTTGTTGAGGGGAAACGACACCTTGTTGAGGAGTTGAAGTGTTTGGTAATAATACTATTTGTCCATCATCATCAATCATGTAAGTTTCATTGTCAGAATTCATGGTTTATGTATAAAGTATTTTTAATTAAAATGAATATATTTTTAAATACTTAAATTGATATAAAAGTTTTTTTTTAATTTTATAATTTATTTGTGAATTATAAAATTCAATAAAGGAGTGAAAATGACAAGTGATAATTATAAATTAATGTTGAGAGATGATGATATGTTGTATGATTTAATAGAACATGAAATAAATAAAAAATATACTTTCAAAAAATTGTGCAAAGATATAGAACATGATATCAAAGAGCTTAATGAAAACGGTGATATGGAAAATGATTTTCAGCATAATCAGTGTTTCTATATGTGTAACGATAATATACGATCCATTAAAACATGTAAAAATAATTCAATTGATAATATCACTGTAAAATCTCGTCAAATAAAGAAATTAAAAATATTGAAAAAAATATTTGTTAGTGACGAAGATATGAGTGTTGTTACATTAGCAACAACTAAAATAAATGACATTGAGAATAAAGTGATCATGAAGGATTTTCACGATGAATACGAAATGATGTATGAATTATTTATTGCAAGTGTAATGAAAAATGATCCTGTACTTGAAAATCATATGTGTGGATATTATGGAAAGAAATCAGATACATTCAAATTATTATTGGAATATATACCTGGTAGAACATTGAATGATATGACAAATTTAACAATGAAAGATTTCTCTGATATAATGTCGCAATTATTTCTTATATTAAACTATGCACATACTAAATACGGTTTCTTACATGGTGATTTACACACTGAAAATTTCTTTATCTTATATAATGATGATATGAATAATTTGTTTGATATAGAACTGCCACTATCAAATGGTAAATTTATTAAATATAAATCACATTACAAATTAGTATTTCTTGATTTTGGATTGGCTCATATGAAATACAAATTTAATAAAGATAATAAAATATATAATGTCAGAATGGTACCATTAGATGAGGATATATTGGGGTTTGATTATTCAATTCCTTTAGTAGATATTACAAAATTATTGGTACATATAATGGTTGAAATAATATATGAAAATAAACACAAAAAGATAAGTGAAGTTGGAATACACATAACCAATTTAATACAATATTTATTTAGTATGATTGGAAAACCAAATAAAAATATAAATACAACATTTTATAGAAAAACAATAGATAATTATGCATATATATATGATTTAATAAATGCCAATTTGGATATTAGTTTTGAAGAATTGTATATTAAATTTGTTCGTGGTACACGCATGGATATACATGATATTCAAGATTATTTTTCAAAAGAAGAATATGAAAAATTAGAAGGTAAATCATTAAAAGATGAATTGGAAGATACAGAAATAGCACTAAAAATAATATATAAAATAACAAATGAGAATATTAAACTGAATGAGAAAATCGATAATATTGTTGAATTTGTTAATGATCTGAAACAATTGGATCACAAAAAAGGAACAAAAAATAAATTCTCTGATGATCAAATGAAATATATATATCTTAATTTATTTCAATATACATGCAAATATGAATTAAATAAAAATGTATTTGGTGATGAAAATGATATGATATCTACAGTGAATAAAATATACAATAAATTTAGAGATAATGATATTATTCATAATGATATATCAGATAACGATAAGTATAAAGTAATAGATAAATTGATTGAATTTAAATTAAATAAATATTTGGATTTTTATCTTGACAATACAGATATACACAACATATTGAATAAATATGAAGGATTAAACAACTTGTCAAATGAACAAATAGATCACATTGAATATGAAAATATGAATAAATATTTGAAAAAGATATTGATAAAAAATTATAATAAATTGCCACATAAAATATTTCAGAAAAATTTTATTGATACTGAAATAAATGTAAAAAAATTCAATACTATTGAACAACTTAAATACATTTCAAATATTGTATTGCAATTGAAAAAACAAATGGTAAAATTGGATATTGTTACAATGAAATCAAATATTAAAAAAGGAATAAAACCTGAACAATTATCACATAAATCACAAGTTCATCATCTTCAAATATTCTTTTACAATCTTTATAAATATTGTGAAAAATATTCACAAGATATAGTAGAGAGATCTAAAGAAGAATATATTGATTGGATATCATATAATAGAATAATTTTATATGATTATTTTATAAGACATATAAGTTTAACGAATATATCACATAAATTTTGTAAAGTATATTTATTATTTCTTGATCTTGAAGATGAAATATGGGAAAAATTCTATAAGAAAGATGGTTTTTCTGATATGGCAAATACAATTACATTTTCAGAAAATATGTTACAATTGCTTGTAAATAAAAATATTTACAAATTGGTTAATAAATTGACTACTAATGATCCTATCAATAAACCTATAGTTGATGATATTAAAGATAATATTAAATCCTTACAATTAACAAATGAAAATATAAGTGATATTATCAAACCTTTTCATAAATTATATAAAGATTTTTAATTGTTTTGTATAATTTTATACAATAAATTAAAATTTATATTGTGATTTGAATAATTGATTAGATTTTGTTATGTTACTCATAGTTTGTAATGAATTATCTATATCTTTTGTTTGTATATATGGTAATTGTGTTGTATCGGATCTATTCATTTGAAATTTTACATTTTGAGAAAGAGCACCTTTATATTGTGGAAATTCAGTTAATCGCATTCCAACAATAGAATTTGTTTTAGTTAATAATTGATTAGAATCAGGTGATGAATATTCACTCATTTTTATTTAATAGATGATACAAAAACTATTTTTATTTTTTTGTTTGATATTGACTTAAATACATATTTGGATATTGCAAAGAAGAACTTTGAAATTTGTACGGTTTCTCTACTTCCAAATCTGGACCTAATACTTTAACAACATCCCAATTCCCTCTTATTGATGTTTGAAAATTCACTGGGTAATCTGCAACAGTACCAATTAGTTTATTGGCTTTGCTTAATGTTAAATTCTTATTTACTTTATTATCTAAAACTTTTACATAATCATCACTCATTCTTGTTTGATTGTTTGATTATATTCTTTGTATTATATTATTATATGATAAATATAATAATATATAAAAATTATAAAAAAGTACATATATATAATATTTATAATTTCATAATATAGGCCAAAGCATAATAAGGTGGCATGTTATTATGTGGTTTACCTCCACCTGTTTTGAATGTGACTTGATAAAAACCATTTGTGCCACCATATCCATCTCTTGGACCATTATTTCCTCCTGTGCCACCACCAGCACTAAAACCATGATCATGTGAAGGTATTTCTTCAACAGTAAGTGTATGTGTTTCAGAACCACCAGTTGCATTCATTTCATTTTTACTATATCCAGTATTATTATTTGTTGCAGTATTAGCACCCAAAATAAATCTACCTCTTAGATCTGGTACACCAGTTGTTTTGTCATCACATAATGCCCATCCATCAGGTATTTTAGTAATTTCGCCACTCCAAGCAACAATAATACCTCTTGGAAATTCAAATGTGTTTAAATTCCCATCATCATCAACTGATACTATTTTACCATATCCTGGATTTGCTGTTTTGAATTTATTTGGTTTTATATTTTTATCATATTCATTTCTATTTTTCATTTTAAAAATAGTGACTTTTCCTTTTGTATCTAACAAACTTAATATACTTACAACAAGTATCACACAAGTAACAATAAATATGAAATATTTTACATTATCTTTCGTTTTCGAATAACTTTTCAACATATTCTGCTTTTTTATTTATAAATAATAAAATATTTTATTATTTATAAAATTACAAATATACCAAAATGGATAAAACTTTAAACAAATTATCATACGATACAGGTTCTTGTAAAGAGAATTTTAGTCTTAGTATTGGTGTTGGTCTTGATTTCTTGGATCCAACAAAAGCATTAAAAGATATATTCATATCATTCTTATTTTATTTGATAAAAATATGTATATTTGGTTATGTTATTTATTTTCTATATAAACAAAGTGGTCTATACTATGAAAAATCCGTAAGATATTATTTAATATTTTTGATTGTTGGAAGTATAGGATTATATGCATTTACTTTCTTATATTTTATGTATAGGTGTTATAATAACGGTGTTAATTTTTCTGATATGGATTATAAAGCATATGCACTTGGTTCTTTATTAGCTCCTAGTTTTATTTTATCTTATGCTATATTTATTTTTGTTGCAAATATTATAAAAGTAACACCGTTAGTTGGTTTTATTTTATATGCTTTTATTTCATTTTCTTTTTTAATTATATTATCAGCTGGTCAAGTATACCATTATGCATTTGAATTTGCTTATTATTTCATAAAATGTAGCAAACAATAATCAATCAACCAGTTCAATATTGTTATTATTATAAAGTGGTGTTTGATTATAAAATGTATTATAAATATTATATAATCTCATTTTATTAGTATAGTTTATTTTATTATCATTTGTAACTAATTCATGCAATATATCCTTGAAAGATAAATTGTCTGAATTGTCAATTGTTTCATTTAATAAATGTTTTTTATTTAATATATCTGCTAATTTATTCTTGAATACCACTTTTGTTTCGTTTTTTTGGAGTTTTAAAAACAATGGATTTTTCTTAAACATTTTAAATTGTTCAAAATTACCAGTGATTGTTATTTTATAATGTGTATTTGGTGTATCCAATATGTTTAGTATTTTATTTATAGTCTGTTCATTTTGTTTATCAATACTTGGATCTATGTTTTCAATATCATAATATAATATTTGTTTTTTTGGCAAATCTAAATCTATTTCTTCAATATTTATAGAAGTATCTATTTTAACAAGACTAATAGTTTTATCATGACTTTCACCAAATGCATGCTGCATACTCGATCCTGTATAATATAAATTATTTTTTACTTTTTGTTTATCGTGTATATGACCTGATATCAAATATGGATAAGTATCTTCCCATTTTTCTATATTTTCTGCAACTATTGCTCCCATTTTAGCACCATCTAATAATTGATGTGCCAATATACATTCTGCTTTTGTCCAATCAGATGATGTTGATTTAAGAGTATTTAATGCTTCTATAAATCTGCCATCTGGAACATACGGACACATTATAACATTTAAATTATTATGATTACAAACCATCACGTTATCAACAATATGTACATTTTTTCTTATTTTAAAACAATTCATCCAGTGGTTTGTACTTAGAAATTGTGAATTATTTATATAATCATGATTTCCAACCAATACATACAATGGTTTCATTATACTCAATTGTTCTATCATCATATTTGCAATATTAAATGGTATAGTATGTAATCTTTCATGTGTGTGTAATATATCTCCCATTAATACTATGATATCTATTATTTCTTCATTCTTTTTTATATAATCATACAATTTATCTGTAAATATTTTTATATCTATTGTGTTATTTGTTTGTATATGAATGTCACCTATACATAAGATATTTAATGTCATTTCCACCTTTCAGTGCTTTTAAAATCATATAGATAATTAAAGTATTAATCTTTAAATACTTTAATTAATAAGATATATAAGAATATCAGAAAAGACAAATTATAAAAATTTACAGATTTACAGATTTACAGATTTACAGATTTACAGATTTACAGATTTACAGATTTACAGATTTACAGATTTACAGATGATTTTTAACAATAGAATATAACATTTTTGTTGGAAGAGTTTCAAGTGTATTAAGTACACGATTTAAACTAATTTTATTATTATTTCTATCTTCATTGTGCCACTGGTGACACATTTGCATAACCAAATGCTCACATTTAGGTACATATATATATTTTTTATGTATATATCTATTCATGTATGCTTGAAATATAAATTTACTTACATCTAGAATTGTAAATTCAACATTCATAAAGTAATCTTCTTGATTTTTAAATAAATCTAAAAACATCAATGATTGTTCTTTATTCTTGCGTATCTCCAAATATCTATATAATATATCTGGTTGATTACCTCTAAGTTCTTGTGCTTTTTTATAATTCTTATTGTATAATTTTAATTGTGTCTGATTAGGAAAATATAATATGAAACCGGGATGAACAGTATGATCTATATTTCTAACTAATTCTATTAAACTAAATACATTCTCACATTTATATTCTGGTAAACAAGGCAAACCACTTGTGTTACCTTCAACTAATAAATGTGTAGTGTTATCAAATTCTCCAATATGAAAACATAAAGGATGTTCAGGATATTTAGTACATACCATAGTGGTATCACTATCATGTAAGAGAAGGAACACATATGTTTTTTTTGTATCTAATTGGAAACAGAAATTATCAAACATTGTCCATAACTCTTCTTGGTTGTTTAATGTATTGTTTATTTTATTTTTTATATCATCACCATAACTACACTTGGAAGTTAAATAACAGAGCGATTCAATGAACATTTGTCCAAATGTTTTACAATCTGAATTACCCCATTTACTGTCAAATGCGTTTAGTTTTTTATGTGTTGATAGATACCATTTATGTTTCCAATAAAACATTCTTATAACAGTGCCTTCGTGCATTGGATATATCTTGATTTGATTAAATGAATGTACCCGTTTCAATATTTCACTGTTATCTGTATCAACAGTCAATTCGTCAATATAACCAAATGATTTTGATACAATTTTATTGTCACTCTTGACAACACCTCTGCATTCTTTTAAATATTGTGGACTTTCATTATCACATGTTTTATAATGCAGCAATTGTAAACTATTCATATAATCTTCATCTACAATAAATATATTTTCATATACTTCTTTTTTTAATACTTCAACATCATTTGTTAATTGAACAGGTTGAGATGATTGATCCATTTTATAAAGTAAAAAATTTAAAGTAAAATTAAAGCTAAAATTATTTGTTATATATTGTATTACTTTAAATATCTTTTAATATTAGAGTTATTTCAAATATATACATATTTGAAATAAATAATTATACATTCACTAAACACATATTATATACATTTTATATATTATATTTTATAATTCATTATCTTCATCTTCATCATCTTCCTCTTCTTCTTCATCATCTGATACTTGTTGTTTTGATTGAGGTTGTGTCTTTTGTACATTTTCTTCATGAGATACTTGAGATTTTGAAGATTTTACAGGTGTTGGATGCAATAAACGTTGTTGACCTAATTGTACATTTGCAATATCAGCTTCATAAATCTTACATTGAATGGTAATTGCAGTACCACCAATGAATATATTATCGATCTTTACAGCTGGTGTTACAAAACAGTACTTTTTATTGCTCTTATCAGAAAGAAATTCAAGAGGACTTACTTCAACTGGATTTCCTTCTTCATCTACTTCATCTTCAAGATAAAATATAGTAGCAATTTGATGTGGTTTAATATTACCGCTCTTGTCTTTAGTTTCCTTGTATTCGATTAACTTTGGAGTAAAAATTGGACCAACACCTGGAACTCTATTACCATCATCATCTTCCTTCCAATATAAGAGTTTATCCAATTTCTTCAAATCAGACATTTCCATTTTAGGTTTCTTCAATTCTTTCTTTACTGATAAGATTTTCTCTTTGCATTTTTTGATCAAATTTTCAAGTAATTCAGTTGCCTTAAATTCATTTTCAGATACACCTTCTTTACTCCACATACATAAAGATACAGAATGATTTGCAACACTTTTTTCATCTTGGCTCTTATTGGCTGAAACACCAAAACTAAACATTTTGTGAAATTTCAAAATAAGATCACCAACTGATCCAGTTAATTTGCCATTATCATCTTGGTTCTTAGTGTAAATATTAATTCTATGAAAATTAATAGGAGTAGGACCAGGAATACTGTAAGCATCTGGTTCACCGAAAAAGACATTATCAACATTGTAAGTTTCAACATTGTGTAATTGATTTTGTTTAGAAATTTTCTTTGATATTTGTGTGCTCATTTTCAGTTAATTTGTAGGTTAGATTTAAGTTTAAACGTTAGTTTTTGTTTTATTATATAAAAGATGTCTTTAAGTAGATATTGGTTTGTTGTTGATTAAACTTATAAATGGATAAAAATAAAATCAATTTTTCTAGATTAAAATAAATGAATAATGAATAATTTAAAATTAAAATTAAAATTAAATTTATAATTATTATCATTTAATAATAAAAAAATTTTTTTTCTAATGTATAAATAAATATAAATAGAATGTCTTATTCATCTGCTGCAAGAGATAGTACTTCCAACGTAGATACTTCATCAAATTTTGATTATGCTCCTCTTGGACTTGCATACAGAACTACTAAAGAACAAGTTGTATATGCTAGTGGTATGACACCTACTGTTATGTCCACTCTTGCTTTACGTTTTCCTCAAGGTCTTGAACAAAATACTTGGGATATTACTAAGCCTCGTCGTAATGTTGATAACACTTATCCTGCTACCATTGATATGATGGCTCCAGTCAATCTTACTGGTTCACCTAATCCTGTTGCTTATCCTACTTTAGCAACCGCTTATAAAATGTAAACATTGATATACTTTATTGTATATTGATCATTATTATCGTTTATTTATTTTTCAACTTTGATAATTTTTATTTAAAATAAATTTATTTTAAATAAGATAAAATGCAATTTAATAATTATTCAAGTTCCAATTACAATCAATATCAATACAATCCATCTTTATATAACACTTCTAATGCAAATTATAATAATTACAATAAAATAAACCATAATTATATTATGAAACAGGATATTTACGATAGTATAGTAAAATATTATGGTGATATTGTTATGACTAAATTAAATTCAAAATCTACTTCTGATGGTTCTACTTATGGTTTATATTATTGTAGAGTTGGTTGTATGTTGTGTATTGATAACAGATATATTCTTGTTATTGTTAGAGAAAATACAAATAATGGTGTGGAAATACCTGTAGGTACTCAAATATATCTCTCTAATTTACAATGGATATCTTTCCAAACACGTTCTATAGATGATTTTGAAACTGTCAATCCTCATGATATTAAAATGAAACAGCAAAATGTTACCAATAATAGAAATACTATCATTGATATGGAAATGAAATTATCAGAAGAATTAAATGATAGAATAAGATATGACTGTTCTGAACATTATCCTGTTACTGTTGATATTATGAAAAAGAAAGCAAAAGAAAAAAATATATATGATATGATGGATGGCTATGAAAAAGAATATTATACTCCTACTTGTTCTTTACAAACATTACTTGAATCGTATCAATGTGTTTTAACATTAAATGTATGATTATTATTTTATTTCTTTTCCAAATTCTTCCAATAATTTTTTATATTCCAAATAATCAATATCTTGTGTATCGATTATTTCACAATTTTCAATATTTTCTTGATGATTTTCAATGTGATTATCAGTTAACATATTATTTATTGTCTCAGTTGTGTCTTGTGAATTTTTAGTTTTTACATATGTTTTTTTAGCAACATGATCAACAAATGGATTACCAAAATTTAGTTTCTTAATCATATCTGCAAATCTTGTATACGGATCAGTTCCTGTACATCCATTCTCTTCATATTCTGTTACTAATTTATCCAATAATTTACCTCTGATATCTTTTATATCTGTACCTTTTTTTAATTGATCTCGTAGTTTCTCAAGTTCAGGATCATATATCATTTTACCACTATTCTCATCTTTATAAGTGAAATTCTTTCTGTTTATATCTGTACAAAGAACCTTATCTTTTCCATTTTTATCTTTTAATATATTTTCAACAATATGATCATGAAATTCATAATCATCATACATAACAGAAACACTATTTATATATTTTCTAGCTTGTTCTTTTACTTCATTTAATCTTAATGGTTCAGAAGATATATAATTTAAATAATTATTATTGTTATTTGAATAATTGTTGACAGTAGATTTAGTTGCAGCTTTTTCAACTATTTTTCTATATTCTTCAGATTTTTCTTGCAATAATTTAATTTGTTTGTCTTTGTCCTCTAATTGTACTTTTAGTTCTATATTTATTTCATTTAATTTAGTAATTTCATTTTTATATTCTATAATTTGATTAGTATATATACTATTTTTTAATATTACTAATTGGTTCATTTCTTGACATTTTTTTGTTTTTTGATGTTTTATCAGATCTTTTCTATATGTTATTTTGGTATTGCATAAATTACATACTACTTGTTCCATTTTGTTTATTATTAATCTTCTTTTAACCTATTATAGCCAAAACTCGATTTTATGAGAGAAATATCGAATTTTTTCGAGAAATCTCGACTTGTATAACACTTATAATAACCTGTTACAAGGTTAATATATTATTATTAAAATTAACAATAAATTATAAACTGAAATCAAAGTATATTTTATAATATTTATTTCTTATAAAAAAACCAAAAATATTTGTGTGAGAGTTGCCAAAAAAATATCCCCAATAATATTTTTATATTCTATAATTTATAAAAATAATTTGTTATATTTTATATTTTGTTTTATATTCTATAATTTATAAAAGTAATTTGTTATATTTTTATATTTTATAACCTATATACAAGGTTATGTCGAGAAATATCGACTAACAATCGACATTTCGCTAAAAAAGTAGAGAAATCTCGACTTGTATAACACTTATAATAACCTGTTACAAGGTTAATATATTATTATTAAAATTAACAATAAATTATAAACTGAAATCAAAGTATATTTTATAATATTTATTTCTTATAAAAAAACCAAAAATATTTGTGTGAGAGTTGCCAAAAAAATATATACCTTATAATATTTTTTGGATGTATACATTTTATATAAAAATTATTTTTATTAATTTATATTTTTTGTAAATTATGATTATTATTAATATATATAAAATACTAAAATAATGGTTCTATAAAGTGTAAATATTTCTATAATATATATTATTAACAATCAATAACTTTTTTACATTCTTGGATAATTTTTATAAGATCTTCTGCGTCTTCTTCTGATACAAACCACTCTTTATTTGGTTCGATTCTCTTATCTTCCAATCTAGAGTGTACCATTGTTTCCAATATATCCATTATTTTTTTATTTTTACAACTTGTATTATATATAACTTCATGTTTGTCACTTGTATTTAATGTTGATAATCTCTTTTGTAGATCTTGTGCTTTTCCTATTTTATAATGCCCTTGTGCCTCTTTATATTCTGTTGTAACAATATATACAACATTTTTATTTTCTTCAAATGTTTGTCTGGGTTGTTTTTGCAATACTTTACTTTCTAATAATTTAATTCTGTTTTTGAGTAATTTATTCTCTTTATTCATAGTATCTAATTCTTGTGTTGTTTTATTATTTAAGATATCCACTTTTCCAGTTAACATTATTTCGTATACCCATTTGCTAACTAAAACGTCAAATTCAGGAGAGATCCACTGAGCAATATTGATTGATACTTGTGGATGTGCCCAGGTGTGTCTTTCACCATTACCACCTTGTTCTTGCTTTAATAATTCGAAGGTGCTAATCTTCACCGTCGAACTTAAAACATCAAGAAATCTTTTTGTTTTATCCAATCTATTCCAAGATTTAAATTCTTTTCCTCCAGCTTTACAAAGATTAGTAATATTAATATATCCATCTTCTTGTCTGTATTCAAGTTGATAATTATCTTTTAATTTAAGAGATTGAATATTATTTATCACAATATCTTCAGGTACATCTTTGTATTTAGTCTTATTTAGTTGTTTATTATTAAGATTTATATCAATTTGAAACATGTGTTTCTCTTTGTCCACTTTTTTGGTATTATATTGTAGAGATAAATTCTCAGCCATATTTTTATAATCATTATATCTATCATTTAACAACTGTATTGTTTTATCTTTTTCATTGATATCTTTTATTATATCTTCATATTTTATATTAAGTGTATCGTATAGTGTTTTAAGTTGATTATATTTATTTTCTAATATAGTTGTGTCATTTTTATGTTTTGTAGACCAAAAATCATATAAATTTAATGCTATTTTATGTTTATCAGTATCGTAATGAGAGATTAATCTTCTTTTAGTAGTGAAAATAATATTGCATGTTTCACAATTATAATTCATTTTATTATATATTAAATGTATACTTTAAATAATTTGACAATTGTGTCAAATTATTTGTGAACTTGTTTTTATTTTTTTTATATTTATAATAAAATAAAAATGACACCAAAAAATAGATCTAGTAGATTATTATTGAATACAATAACTGTATTGTTTGTATTATTGGTATTATTATCATTGTATAATATCATGAATAATAGAAGAATGAGTTGTGGTTGTGGATTGACATGTACAGGTACAAATACTTCTTGTCCTTGTGTCAGAAAGAGATTATTAATCAGAAGCAACGAATATTACCAGCCACAAATAGGAACAGATTTTACCACATATTTAGATCAAGTGAGAGCAAATCAATTAAAATTTTCGAGAGGATAAATATAAATAACTAATTATAAATAATTAAATTTAAAATATTTATTTTATGATATATAATATAGACAAATAGATATACAATGTTTTTTCATGATTTAAATGATGAAGAAACTTCTAAATGTATAAGTGATTTTATTAAATTAAAAGATCATATTGCTAAAAAAGTTCCAGGTGATGCCCCATATTATGATGAAAACAAATGCAAATCTGTAAATGATGAAGATGATTGTATAAAACGATTAGGTGAAATATATATTGGAGAGATTATATATTATCTACAACTTATTAATATAATGAAACAGTTTAATAACAACTATGACAAAAAAATTATATCTTTAAAAATGAAAGGCAAATATAAAACAGAATTTGGAATAATACAAATATATGAAAATTGTATAAATAATTTAATAATATTGTCTAAAGAATTTATATTTAATTTTTCACTAAAAAATAAAAATACAAATGTTAATAATATAAATGAATTTGAAATATTCAATTATATTCCAGGTCATAAAGATAAAATATTTTTTATTAAAGAAAATAGTTTGACAGTTGATAATGTTAAAACAGAATATATAAATAAAATATATAGTCAATTAAAATCTAATTTCTTGGAGAATATTACTTTAATAAATAAATATTATGAAAATAAGAATTTATATAAATATTATTCTGAGTACTATAAATATTATTATTATTGTAATTCTTATATTTTTTTTGTTGCACCATTTGATAGATTATTTATTAACTCCGATAAAAATATTAATCCAATTGTTATTATACAAAGACCGACTAGAATAGAAGGATCTCTTAAGGAAATTTATGAGAATTTTGACAAATACAAGGATATGTATCCAAATATTAATATACTTAACACATTGAAAACAACATATTATAATATTATAAATTTCACAAAAACTATAAATCCTTTATCATATTGTAGTATATCGAATAAAGATATTACTAAAAAAATAAATTACTATAACTTTGATAAAGAAATAGAAATTAATGAAAAAAAAATAACAACAAATAAATTGCAACTTGTTGATATTGAGGATAAATATAGAAATTCAGAAATTGGTAGTAAAGAAAACGAAGAATATAGAAAAAAAATATCTGATATTAATACTGATATTACAATAAGACAAAATCATATAAAAACGTTGAATGATGAAATGAATATGGGTAGTATAAGAAATGTGGAATATCTATTACACAAAAGCAATTTAGACGATAATATTAAAACACAAACAAATATGATATTGAATGAATTATTAAAAATATGTAATGATTATTACAATAAAGAAGGTGAAATTAATAATAATATATATTGTATAAATGTTGAAAAAATAATTGAAAATATAAAAGAAGTTGGTGTAAAACAATATATTAAAATAGTAACAGACAGTACAAACAATGACTACAAAAAATATATAAGTGGAATAGAAGAATTATATGAAATAATTAAAAAATTAAATATTAAACCTTTATCTAAATATTATTTTCAATATAAATCTGATAATGTTCTAATTGATAAATTGATAGAATTATTCAATAAATTTATTGAAGATGATTCAATATCATATAAGAAACATAGTAATAGAAATTATATGTCTTATTTTATAATATATTTATTTATTATGTTTCTTATACCAATTAGATATGATATAAATATAAAAAATTTACCTGTTTTATCAATGATAAAACAATTTAAACAATTATTTAAATCAAAAGAAGAAAAATCAAAAGAAGAAAAATCAAAAGAAGAAAAACCAAAAGAAGAAAAACCAAAAGAAGAAAAACCAAAAGAAGAAAAACCAAAAGAAGAAAAACCAAAAGAAGAAAAACCAAAAGAAGAAAAACCAAAAGAAGAAAAACCATCAGTAATAAATAAATTTAGTAAAGTTCAATATAGAATAAAAGCAAATGAATTAAGTAAAATCGAAAAAGATGATATTGTTAGAATAGCACATGCTGTATTAGAATTATGTGATGATTATAATACACAAGAAAATCAAATTGAATGTAACAATTTACAAAATTATACAAATCATATTAATATAAATGAAAAAATATATGAAATAAACAATGATTTGGTTGATAAGGATCATAATATATTATTTAGTAAAGAAAATGGTAACGAATTAAAAAAAATATTATTAAGCAATGATACTCTGAAAGATATTTATGAAAGATATATGGGAAAGAGTGGAACTGATATTATTGAATTGTTCTATAAAGTAAAAACTAAAATATCGGAATATGAAAAAAGTGATAATTCAATCATAAATATTTTTAAAATTATACTATTATATTTATATATAATTTCAAATGATATTAGAAAAAAAGAAGAAGAACAAGAACCACAACCAGAACAAGAAGAACAAGAAGAAGAACAAGAACCACAACCTGAACCACAACCTGAACCACAACCTGAACCACAACCACAACCACAATCACATCCACAATCACAACCACTAGAAAAAAATAAATTTCATATAAATAAATACAAGAAAATTAAATTAGATGAAGATGATAAAACAAATATAAGAAAAATAGCAGATACAATATTAGAATTGTGTAATGATTATGATACAAATAAAGATTATGATGATAACAATGATATTATCCAATGTACAAATTTACAAGAATATGCTAATACATTAGATGAAATTGATATTGATACAATTGTGCATCATAAAAATATATTTGTCGACAGTAACAGTATAATTAATGATAAAATAAATATAATTAAAAAAGTATTATTAGAAAATGAAAAATTAGTAATTATATATAATAGTTATATAAATAAAAACAAAGATAATCTTATTAAAATACAAACTATATTACAATCAGTATTTTCTCAATTAGTAGTGATAAATAAAACTGATGATGAAGACAAAACTATTTTCAATATATTAAAATTGGTTCTTGTTTTTATTTATATAATTAAAACAGATATAATAAGAAAACAACAAAAAAGCAACATAGAAGCTTTACATTCTTTATTTAATTCAAGTCATTTATTTGATTATGATATTGATTATATGTTTAGAGAAATGTTAGAATTATGTGATGATTATAATAAGGTTAGTATGTCATGTTCTAATATAGATAATATAGTGAATATGACAAGAGATAATTTATATTTATTAGATAGTGAAAATGTTCACAATGAACAATATATACAACTAATAAACAGTCTATATAAATTAATAAAAAAACATAATTTGGGATCATTCAAACGTATGTATTTAAAATATTATTACAACACAGATAAAAAATATATCAATGATTTATTGATAGAATTTACAAGAATGATAAATGATAAATCTATATCATATGATATCAATGGTGATAAATATGAATTATCTTTGAAAGTTTTATATTTATTCATTCTGTTTTTAATTCCAATAAAATATAATATAAAAATAGATGATATGATATCTGAAAGAGTGAAGAATATATTTTATAAATATACCAATAAAATAAAGTCATATTTTAAAAAAGATATACAAGAGATAAATAAATTAAACACAGGATGTCTAAACGAAGAAATTAATAATATATACATACCAAAATGTGTACAAGATAACAATTATTTAAGAAAATTAAAGAAAAAAACACATCCAGATCTTATTACAAACAAATATAAAATAAATATGAATGATACTCAGTTTGAACCATGTAAAAATGTAATGAATGACATGACAGTTAAATTGGATAACAATCATAATAAACGTGATTATTATGATCATATATATCAACAGAATATTGATAATAAATTATTTAAACAAATAATTGACAACAATCCATTAAAAATAAATCAGATAAATACGACATATGGTTGTTTATATGATCAATATATAAAAAATAGAGATGATTATAATAAAGAAATATCATCTTTAAAAGAATACAAATATATTATTGATCAAAAAGATCAAAAAGAACAAAAAGATCAAAAAGAACAAAAAGATCAAAAAGAACAAACAAAACCAGAAAAGGTAATTTTATCGTTGGAATATATGCAGATACCAATCAATGAGTTAAACAGTTTGAATGATAATGACAAAAAAGAAATTAATACGTTAATGAGCGTTCCTCTTAGAGATAATGTTATTAATGATATTATTGATGAAGAAGAAAAAGAAGAACAAGAACCAGAAAGAGAAGAAAAAATTGAAGAAGAACCGGAGAAAATAAGTAGAGAATATATAGATAAATTAGATCGTATTATTGAATTATTAGAAAAATTGATACAATTGTTGGAAGAATTAACCAAAGATGTATAAATACAATAATAATAATCAACAAATTAATAATTCATGTTAAAAATCATTGGTGTTGGTCGTTTCTCTCTGATTTTAATTTGTGATACTTGTTTAATTCCCCAATCATCTGTATATTGGGTTACCCAAATATTTAATTTGTTATTTTGTTCAATGGTTTTAAATTCCGTTGTAACAGCATCAACAATATAAGCAATAACCATCATGGTCATTTTTTGTACATCTTTATAAGTGGATGTGTAAAAACTATCCATAACAGATAATATATTTTCATCAGAAACAATAATATTCTTTCCTTCAGGATGCACTCCTTGTAATCTTCTTGTAACTTCAGAACTAATATTTAATACATTTAATTGACTAAAAAAAGTATAATAACAATCCTCTCTATAATCCTGAGGGATAACTCTTCTAGTAGCCTCAAATTCATCTGAAAAATATGTTGGGGTATATGGTTTAAAAATAGACATTTTAATTTAATGAAATATTATATAAATAAAAAATATTTTATATTTATTTTTTCACATAAAATAAATATATAAATACAAAACAAATAAATAAAAATAATCAATAGAAGAATGAATAATCAACACAATCAAAATATTCCAACTGTACAATATCCAAATAATATTCAAACTACTCAACCTGTACCAGAGACATCTAATAATACATCAGAAATACAAGAATATTTTAATTATGTTAATGCACATAACAATATGAATTTGAAAAGAATAATTCTTTTCTATAGTAAATATTCTAAAATATGTGAACAATTTATTAACTCACTACATCCAAATTACAAAGTGATATTGAATATGATATCAGTTGACAATCCACAAATAAGAAAAAGATTAATGAACTCAAAATATAAATTGCAATATGTACCTTGTATATTAATGTTATTTGATAATGGTAAAGTGAATATGCATAATGGCAATGAATTATTATCATTGGTTACATTTTTAAACAAGAATATGGAAGCATATATGGTAATAAAAACAAATGAAAATATAGCAAAACGCAAAATGGCATTAAATGGTAGAACACCAATAATGGCTAATTCATCTGACGCAAATAAAATGTCACAAATGGATGAAATAGTCAACTTGCCACAAAATAAAAAATTGAAAGAAAGTAAAATGAGAAATTTACCAAGAATAAAACAACCAATACCAGAAGATTTTAATAAAAGTATGGATGTTGGTATTAGTTCAAGACGAATGATACCAAAAGGAAGAAAAGAACACAAGAAAATGGCACATACTTCATTAACACCATTAGAAACAAATAGAGAATTAGATACAATAGAAGAAGAGAATGAAGATGATACCACAGATGAAGAAGATAATAATATAGAAATGGAAGATGCTGAAATATTAGATAATATCCTTGAAGAACAACAAGATAACACAATAGATCCAATTATTAGTTCAAAGAATAAAAAAGATATTAAAGATATTGCAGCAGAAATGGCAAAAGAAAGAGGTCCAGTAGATGATAAACCAATGATGAAGAATTTCTAATTATATTATTTAGATTTTCCACATAATGTTTGATAAACAATATCAAGATCTTTCATGAGTTTTAATAAAAAAGTGTCATTGAGAGCTGTTTTTTTGCTTGAATCAAAGTATTCGGAATCTATCGAATTTTTTTTATTGTTATTAAGTACTTCTTTCAAGTCATCGATAATAACAGTGTTATTTTGATTGAATAATTTATCTTTTGAAATGTATAGATAACGCAAATCTTTCATAGTTTTTGGGTTTACAACATCCATTGATTCTTTACAATGTGTATCATAAAGAAATCCTCTTAGTTTTCTGTTTTTTTTTCCTTTTGTAACAAATTTCTGTATTATCTCTTTCGCATAATCTTTAGAAGCTGCTGTCCAAACAGATACATGAAAACGAGGAAATATATAATTCAAGAAATCTTCTAAATAAGGACGATCAAGGGTATAATACATTCCATCACAAACAGGTGTAAATTTAACAGAATGATCTATTTTACGTTTACCATATTCTTCTTTTGTTAATGAACTGATTATTGTATTATCTAAATCTAATACGATATTGAAATTGACTTTATTGATTTTATTTGTATTTTTACATTTAGAACCAAGTAAAGATTTAGATAAAGATTTTCTTGATTTTTTACTCATTTTCCTGATTTTGCTTTTACTAAAAGATTTGTTATTACTTTTAGATTTTGGTGTATGTCTTTTGCATTTAGATTTTGAACTGCAAGATTTCTTGGTTTTCATCCTATCAATTCTATTTTTGTATTTTTATATTTGTAAATATAAAAATATCAAATTATTTTTGTTTCAATGTGAAAGTGAATTTATATTTTTTATGAATAGTGCAATTACTTTTAACCATTTCCATATCATGTCAATATTATCTTCAAATATATCATATTTATTACTTAAATAATTAAATGAGAATACATCTAGTTTACATACATTATATTCTTCATTTAAATATTGATGATAATTATCCAATAGTTTCAATTGATATTTCAAGTAGAAATCATCTTGAATGAATATTTTCTCAATATTCATATTATTATCTAATATTTTATAAAGTGATGTATCAGGTAATTGGTGTGCAATAATTCTTTGCATAAATAAATCATTGTATTTGGGAAATACCTCAAGCATATCATCTGTAAATGTAATAAATGCTTCTTTCAATTTTCTTACCAATATCAAATATTTATCTTGTTTATTATAGTTTTCAAATATATCCATTATTTTATTATTGAATATATTACAATTTAAACTATTTTATGAAAGATCAATAAATACTGAATTATACTTTTTTATTCTCAATTTGTTTTGCTACTGGTTTATTCTCAATTGGTTTCACTACTGGTTTACTCTCAATTGGTTTTGCTATTGGTTTACTCTCAATTGGTTTTGCTACTGGTTTACTCTCAATTGATTTTGCGAATGGTACAGATATAGTATTAGTTTGTCCAGTAATAATGGTTTGTTTTTCATAGTACAATAAATAATAAATAATACATCCAATGAATAGTGATATAATTATGTAAATAAAATCAAAATATGTATTATTAACGATACTACAAACACTATTACTATTATCATTTTCTTTTTTAAAGAATACATTTGTATTTTTAATATCCGTTGGCACAACAGTAGACACATTAGTTACAGGTGATATAGCAGGTAGTACTTCAATAGGAGCAGATGGGGGTGTATAATCTTGATTGCAATAATAAGTAGGAATATCATTCGAATAAGGTATATTTTTGATATTATTGGAAGATATATGATCAGAAACTTTAGCTGCAAAAAATTCTTTATAATTAGGAAGATATTGTATAAAATTACTGCTAATATATGGATACATTTTCCCTCTAATTTCACATTTATTCAATTTATCAATAGATGTATTATAATAACCAGTTACTTTATCCAAAGCATGTCCAGTGAATTTTTGTATTTCTTTATCTTTTTCAGTTTCAACAGCTTCAATTAAAGGATCATTGATAACCATACCAGGAAAATCAGGTAATACTGACATTACATTCTCTTCCAATTGTATTTCGTGAATTCCTCTTTTCATTCTAAAATAACCATTTATACCCCAATCAGTACCCCATGAATTTGCAATCCACCAATATCTTATAAGTTGATCATTTACTGTTTCTTCTCCCCAACCTACTAATCTTACAGCATGTCCACCAATTTCACCACCAGAATTATTACTGTGTGTATATATATTTTTACCATCATAATCATAAAGAAAATCAGGATACAACATCATTCCAACAATAACAGGACCATATTTATATAAATCATACATTAATTTACGTTCTTTTAGTGAGATATCATCATTCTCTTTAGAACACAAATAAGCAGTTTTGCATCTATATTTTCTCATTGGTGTTTTTCCATCCACACATGTATCTAACTCTAATCCTGTAACATTATAACAATATGGTAAATTATTGGTATTTTCAGTTTCACCAACATTTACATTTTTACCATTAACACTGAATTTATCAGGAAAACAAGCAACTTCAGTAACACCATCTGTAAAAAGTGAAGTAGCAGTATCATATAAATTATTACCATTACAAGATCTATCATCGTGCATTTTTCTATCCATTTTCTCTAGTTCTGTTTTATTCTTCCATACTTTTTTAATATCCATATTTTCGAAATCTGATGAACAAATAGTCATTTGATAAGGTGAGGGAACAAATTTTATTTTACCAAGTGATAATATTGCAAATCTATCAGCCAAAACAGCTGAACTTGCATGTGCCCAACAGTTACCACATTTACCTTGGTCTGTAATTGGTGATAAATAATCTTTCCATATTTCTGGACCATTAAATTGTTTAGGCAATTGTATATCTGTTTTAAATCTGATAGCTCTGAATGTTTTCGACAGTTTTGTTACAGATTTATATTGTTTTTTTAACACAAGACCAAATGATTTAAATTCTGATGAACCAGTAACATTATTATATGTTTCAATAACTTTGGGAGATACAATATTAGAAAGAGCTATTTCTCTTCTATCTTGTTCAGTTATAATATTCATATTATCTCTAAAAGGTATTTGTGGTATTCTATTTGAATAATTTTCAATTATAATATTGGGAGATGCTATTTCTCTAAATTCTGTTTTCTTTCTTTTTACATAATCAGATGTGATATCGGTACCAAAACTTTTCCATTGGTAATATTCTTTGTCAAATATATTGTTATGTGTTTTATTGATGAAATTATAACCTTCTGTTTTTGCTGTATTGGTCGGTGTATTGGTATTCAAAATGTTAATTTGATCATGACCACATTGGTATTTTATAAACACATAGAATATAAATACAATAAATATATATACAATTAGATATTTCATTTTATTATTTAATAAAATGAAATAATAATATTTAAATTAATTTTATACACACATTACATCTTTATTTTAATCTAACAAGTATATTTTTAGATCTAGTTATAGCAGTGTACATACAAGTTGGATATACAAGAAATTTTTGATATAATGGCACATCATTATTATGCAGAATGCAATTAGCAATATTATATTCACATATAATTATATTATCAATAGATTGACCTTGTGCTTTATGTACAGTTGTTGCATATGAATAATTGATACTTGGATCTAATAAATATTCTTTGTGAATATATTTATTCCAAAGTGTTGTTGAGTATTGATTTTTATGTTGTTTAATGCACAATGCACAATCAGGATTACATTCATAACAACTATTGCATACTAATGTACATTCATCTTTATTGCACATATCAATATGATGCATACAAGTATCTGAAATATCACATTTATGACACACATGTTTTTTTATTTTCTCATCACAATTATCTGTACATTTATGCAATGTATACATATCAGTATTCAACTTGATCAATTGTTTTTCCATTTTCAATAGATTTTTTATATGTTCATAATATTTATCATTGAAAGAAAAAAATAGTGAAATAGTTCCTTCAAATACAAAAAATACAATACTTACAGAAATATGTTTACCCTTTATATACACAGATGTATCAATGATTTTGATTATTTTTATACAACTGCTTGTATATAAACACATTTGATTATCTTTATTATGGATATCTCTAAAAGTATCCGTGATTGTTTCCAAGTATTCTTTATTTGTTGATTTAATATCAACCGATAAATTATTTTCAATCAATTTGTTGAATATATAATTAAAATGCAATTTATCATTATTCTCAAAACAAGTTTCAAGTAAAATTAATTGTTTTGTGTTTAATTTAGGTAATGTCATATAGTTTGTTACAAGTAACATTTCATATTCCACATATTTATCATTAATGTTTCCATATAAATGTGACCGCATTAACATATTCATTCTATTCACTTCTTTATTTGAGAAACATAATATTCGTGTATTTTCTAATTTATTATCATATAATTCAACATATTCTATAACTGATTTTATATCTCTTTGATTTTTCAATAAATATTTATCTGTCGGTTGTATATTTTTAATCATTTGCATATTTTGTATTTTTACTTTACCTTCACTAGTTCTTTCAACCAAATCTCTATAAGTTTTATAAAGATCTTGTAATACTGGATTTGATGTTCTCTTAATTGTGGATAATGTGAAACTGCTTTTCAATTTTACAGCAGGACTAAAATCAAGAGTACAATCATTTTCTTTTATATTTTCATTATCATTGGATTTGTCATCATTTAATTTATCATCATCAACAGGTGGCAATTGATATTTATCACCTAAAAATATTACTTTGATCTTCAATATTTTACAAATATATATAACATATTGAAATTCAATATCTTTCATCATTGATGATTCGTCTATAATTAACAATTCACATTCCATCAGTTTGCTAAAATTATTCTCATAATATGTTTTTTCAAATTTATTTCTTTCCTCATCGTTCATATTGTCATATTTATTTTTTCTTTTTCCATTTAATTTTGGTGTAAATTTGTATTTAATTCCTTTTTTGGTTTTATTTTCGGTTATATTGCTTTTGCTTGGTAAAAATACTATATTATGATTGTCATCTCTGCACTGAAGGAATTTTAAAAGTGAATGTATTGTTTTAATGAATTTGTTCTTATTGAATATATTCAACAATAAATTATTAATATGTTTTATATACAATTTGTTTAATAACGTTACATCACAATGATTTTCAATAAAATCAGCTATACTATTTTTAATTTGCTTTATTTGTTCTTCTGTCATACGTTCTATTTCTTTATTATTTTTCATCAATTCAAGAACATCCTTTCTTAAATTAATAGCGAAACATTCTATATTATTAAGATATTGTAAAACCAGAATTTTATCATTGATTTTATAATTATCATTATCACATAAAACAATATTGACAGTGATATCTGATATGAACATATTGATTTTTTCAATAAATAAATTGAAAGTGATATTGTTGTAACTATCAAGACTTTGTTCCAATACTCTACAAGCATTATTGGTTGTTCCACTCAATATGACTTTATCATACAATAAATGTTTATTTATAAAATAACTAATTGTGAAAGATTTACCAGAACCAGCTGGTCCATATACACCAAAATAACATCTATTATCTTTAATAAATTCTGTTAAATGATCTATTAATTCACTTTGATCTGGTGTTAGTATTATATTATCCATCTTTATAATATTAATATTAAATTTATATAATGATGTGTATATTCAATCCAAAATCAATTTTTATAATATATTATTATAAAAAATATAAAATAAGCAATAATAAACAGAAATAATTTACAACATATTATGTAAAGGAAATCTGGCATATTTAGATTTTGATCTATTACCCTTGGATAAACTCTTTGATCTCAATAGTTCCATGATTTCAGCAGTGAAACCCAATTTAGAAACAGGACTAGCAGCAAATACAATAAGAGTACCAACATGAACCACAAGCAATACACCCAATAAAATATTAACACGATCAAGAGATGATGCAACTGTTTGAACATCACATTTGTCATCGGTGCAAATATTTGCAACATGTGTGATACATACAACTAATATGGTTGTTAAAACAACACCAATAACACCAACATTATTGCTACCAGTAATCATTCCATAAACTGGACTATATACATTCAAGAAATAATGCAATAAATAAACTGCATATAATCCCCACACAACATTTCTCATTTGTTGTACATTATTTTTAACTTCACCAAGGTTATTTGATTGTAAACCTTCAATGGATTTCTGATTTAAATTATATGAAGCAATCCAAAGAGCCAATGCAGCAATTAATAACACTACTTTAGGTCCATCAGACATTAAATTAAAATTACTAAACAATCCAGACATTTTAATAATATATTTTAGTATATAAAAATATAAAAAAATTTTAATAAAAAAAATAATTATAATTATTCAATTAACGGTGATGGAAAATATTTAGTATAATCATTTATTTCAGCACCTGTTTCTAAATATAATTTACGTCTTGTTAAATAATGATTATACAAAGGTCTAAATTCATCTAAAATATCAATTATTATAGGTGTTGTATCTTGTCTTCTAAATATTCTTCCTACGTATTGTTCAATACCTTCTTCAACGTCTGATGCAATGATCAACATATCCAATTTAGGGTGATCAAATCCAACACCTGTTTTACTGAATGTTGATATTAATATTCTACTATCATGATTGAATTTTTTTTGTGTTGAAACAAACATATCTACGTTTTCACCTTTTTCTTTCAAAATGTTTAATATATATTTACTTTGTTCTACTAATTTACATAATACCAATATATTTCGTGTTTTAAAATATCTAATAATATTTACAATAATATTATTTCTTCCATTATTTAAACATTGTGATTTTAATACAGAATTCCAATCCAATTTACCCATTTTATTTATTTTAGTTTCTTTGTCTATTTTTACTGGACCATTTTTACCTGTTTTTAATAAATATACATTGAATGGTCTTCTTAATTTACGTTCAATAATTTCAGGACCAAAAAAATGTTCAAGTATAACACTCATTCCATCTGTTCTATATGGTGTAGCTGTTAAACCTATCATGTATTTTGGTTGAAAATGAAATAAACCTTTTGCCAAATTCTCAGTACATATAGTATGTGCTTCATCAACTATGAGAATACCTATATCTTTAAAATCATCTCTGGATCGTTTAGATACATTCAAACTGTTTATAATGAAAAAGTCATTTGATTTATCCATTTTGCATTTTGTATCCAATATTTGAATATTTGCTTCTGGACACACTTTTTTTATAGAGTAATACCATTGATCAATTAAATTGACACGATGTGCCAATATACATGCTTTATATTTTAAAAGTGATGTTATATATATAGAGAATATAGTTTTACCAAAACCACAATGAAATGATAATATTACAGATTTAGTTCTATTTAATGTATCAAATACTTCATCTTTGACAATTTCTTGTTTTTCTGTTAATGTACCTATAAATTTATATTCATTGTTACATTTTGGATATTCTTTTTTATCAATTTCTATTTTTAGTTGTTTGCACAATCCACTAACATTATGATAATAATAAGCAAACGGGATATATATATTTTTGTAGAATGGTGTTTCATTGATATCAAATAAATGAAAACTTGGTTTTCGTCCAAAATCTGTTTCTTGATAATCAATAGTTAAATCTGCAATTATTTTCTCTCTTTTTTCTATTGTACATTTATTGATATATTCATTGATATTTACTGACATTTTTATTTGTTATAATTGTATAATTTATATTAAAATCATTTTTTATTTTTTGTATTGATATTATTATAAATATAACTTCAAATGTCAATAAATTTATCAGAATTATCTTTGAAAATTAATCAATATACTCTGATTGTTTCAGGTATAATCATGATTGGATATCTTGTCTCAAGATCTGTTATAAAAGCTGTTGGTAATAATAATGGTTCTAATTGTCCACACATTGCAGGTCCTATTATTGCATGTATAATGTATGGTATATCATTTATTTTACTTGGTGCTATTACTTGGCAATCAAGAAACAATATTGGTAAATTTAGACTGGGTATATCTGTTTTATTAACTGCTCTTGTATTTGGTTCTTTTATTGCATATATACCTTTTATAATATCTATTAATGATAAATCCAGCACTGAATGTGTAAAAGAAGCTAATAAAGAGGCTATTGATTATATGGAATTAATCATGGTTGGATTATTAAGCATATTCTTGATCAGTGCTCCATTCACAACACAACTTACAAGTGATCAAGTAAGCAAATAAGATATATATAATAAATTTTTTTATTTTTTTATTTTTTTTATTTTTTTTATATTATATTAATAAATATATAAAATGTTCTCTTCAAAATCATTTGGATCTAAAAAAGGAAATACTTTAGCAGTTATTGTTGCTGTTCTGTTTGTGTTAGTTACCCTTCCTGTCACTTGGAAATTAGTTGGTGATACTTTAGCTATGGTTGGATTACCAACTGAAGTAAAGGAAGTTACAGATAACGAAGGAAACACTTGTCAAAATATACCTTTTTTATTAACTGTTGTTCATGCTCTTGTTCTTGGTTTATTGACTGTTGTTGTCTTGAATTGGTACAAAATCAGATAAATATATATTTTAATATTTTCATTTGTTTTATGTTTTATGTTTTAAAACATAAAAATTGATATTTATTGATCTTATATGTGAATACATTTAACATTATTTAAAAGATTATATTAGATTATAACAATCAACTTCTTACTGAATATATCCTTTATAATAAAATGTCAAGTGTTTCAAATACATGCATATATATTTTGAAAAAGGGAAAAAATAAAGGTGAATTGTGTGGTATTAAATGTCACAATAATACATCACTGTGCAAGAAACATTCTGTTGATATTCCTGATGTATCATTAATAGATAATTCAAATGAAAATACTGATAAAACAGTTGAAATAAACGACAAACAAGAACCCAAAGAAAAGAAAGATCCCAAAGAAAAGAAAGAACCCAAAGAAAAGAAAGAACCCAAAGAAAAGAAAGAGCCCAAAGAAAAGAAAGAACCCAAAGAAAAGAAAGAACCAAAAATATCAAAAGATAAAAAGAAGGAACCTATATTAGATACTTCTATAAAAGTAAATATATTTGAGAAAAAGAAGATACAAGCTAAAAGAAATGAACATAGTAACTATGTTTTATCTAACAATTTGGTTGTTCATCCAGTTGACAAAATGATTATCGGAAGACAAGATAAAGATAAAGTTGTTGAATTATCAATAGAAGATATCGAATATTGTAAAGAGAACGGTTTTAGATATTTACAACCATCTGTTATGTATTTTATGGATAATGAAGTAGAAAAAAAAGAAGTGGATTTGTTAAAACATATGTTAAAATCGATTAATAAACAAGAAAATACAAATGAAGGAGACAGTGATGATGATTTGGATGATGACAATATTGAAGAAGTTGATAGCGAAGAAGAAAATTAATGTTTTCTTTTGAATAAAGGATTTAGTTTATCATTTATGATTTTATTGAATGATTTATTTAATTCCTTTACATAAGGATCACATAATTGCATTACAGTATATCCACTTCCATCATCTTTATCTTTTTCATAATATCTTTTGCTTTTCATTCTTTCTAATTGTGGTGAATTTATATTTTGTATTATTTCATGTGCATATTTTATATCAAATTTTGTATCATTTGTATTATAGTTCTCTCTTGTTGTTTTATTAAAATTATCAATCCAATCAATTAGTGTATTTTTCGTTGATAAATATTTATCATCATTATTACTGTAGTTTTTATCTGCAAATCCATCTGTTGAATATTTATAATTATTGTTATTTATTGTATAAACATCATATCCATCTCCACTTTTTTTTAGTATTCGAAAAGCAGGAACACCTCCTTTGTATATTTTTCTTAGTCTATCTTCCTTTATTTCATTATTTTCCTTTGTATCTTTTATATCAGCAGTATGTATTTTAATAAATTTACAATTATATTCGTCACGCATATATTTATCTATCACTTCACAAACAACTGGTATTGCCATATGACATGCACCACAACTTTCCCAATAAAAAAATAGAATAATATAATCTTTATTTTCACTTATTTTGTTTTGTTTTAAATCTTTAAAAGAAGTAATACTAGTAATATTATTAAAATCAACCATTGTTTTTAAATAATACAAATATTATTTAAAAACATTTTAAATATAAAAATAAAATAAATTGCAGATTATCTAATTGTATTCTCATACATTATAATAGTATAAAAAGGAAAAAATATTTATGTAATATAGATAATATTAATATAATAGTTACATATGATGAATTTTGCAACACCTGTTTTGAAGATGTTACATGAAAATATATGTTTAGATTCTAAAAAAGGTCCATTAGAAAGTACACATGAAGTAATTACCAGATTGAAATTCATATCAATGGTAAAAAGAGACGAGAAAATCAACGTTAAAAGTATGTACATTCAACCTAAAAACATGTTTACATCTATTTCTCGTTTATTTAATCAAGAAAGTAGAGATACTACATTAAATTTTTTAACAATGACTTTTAATAGAGTATTCGAGATAATTACATACTATACATACACTCAAAAACCAATAGACAAAATAACAATAATGAGTATATTGAATGATTTAAATCTATCAATAAACGGTTTAAATAATTTACAACATACTTATTCAGATGATAGATTATTTGTATGTCATATTCAAACATTGATTGAAATGATTAGTTCAAAAATAAGAGAAGTGAAGGAATATAAACCAGAATTATTTAGCGATTACAATAATTTTAATAATACTAATATACCAGTGAAAAATAATGAAATGCATGATATTAGTGATCTGTGATAGTGTTATCATTAATAGTTTGATATATATACCATCCTAACATATAATATTTCATATCATTATCTTGAATATTAATTTCTCTCTTTTGTTTATCTGAATATCTGTTGAATAAATAGATAATATCTGATCCTAACTCAACATTGTCTATTGTATTATTATTCCATTTATCTGCAATGTTCAAAAGAAATAAATGTATATCTTTATGTGTGTCTTTTTTCATAGTATCATTTCCGGTCAAACTATTGTGACATAAATGATAGAACCAGCATAGAAAATCATATATATATTGAAGTGTTTCTATAATCATTTTAATAAATAATCTTTGATTGACAGTATCATTGACAGATTTATTAATTATATCTTGTAAGGACATGATAATATATTGAAACGTGTATTGGAAAATATTATTAATATAATATTTTTTTTATGTTGATAATAAAAAAATAAAAAAAAATATTATCTTTATATTATAACAAAAAATGTCCTATCTTGTTCAAAACTATTTTAACAACTTTCAAGTTCGTAATCCTATTTTGAAGAATCCTACTAGTTATAGTCCACCTCTCACTTTAACTAAGGTTCGTCCTTCACAACTTGCTACTGGTACTGCTCCTGCTGAGAGATTATTGGTCAATGTTAATGATCTCAGTGGTGGTGCACTTCGTGTAACTCCTCTTCATGCTGTTAATTACTATTTGCCTTCTGCTAACCAACTTATTGGTTGGTTAGGTACCAGAAACAGTGGTCAAATATCATCTCCTGCTGTCAGTACTTCTGTTCAACAAGGTGATATTTTGATGATCCCTGTTATTAACAATGCTTTAACTGGATGCAATATCGTTCCTGGTGAAAATGTAACTGGTACTGCTGATAGCACTGGTGCATTATATGTTCATCCTCGTTCATCTGCTACTAATAAATATGGTAGTGTTTCAACTTTAGTTATTGATTTTAAGACTGTTATTAACAGTTCAAGTGGTTACAGTGGTGCTTATAACATCTATGGTTTAACTGGTTGCAATTTATAAACATCTGTTTATTAAAATATTTAATCGTTTAAACACTGAAACATCAAAATATTGGGATTTATATAAAAGTTGTTAAATATATATTATATATTTTTTATTGTTCAATTAATAAAAAATATCATTTTAAACACTTCACTTTAATGTAATACAAATATAAAAATAAATAATACATCTATATAAAATGACTGAAATACATGTAGATATTGTAACATTAAATGATAAACTATGTGATACATTCATAGATATGATCAATAATAATATAATATCTGAAGAAAACAAGAAACACTTGTGTAAAGCTATCCATCAAACTCTTTTGGATAATTATAAATCAAATTTGAAAAAATACAATACAATACAAGATAAAGAAGTGGATATTTCATATATAAAAATAGGTAAAATATTTGAATTGTTACATGGATGTTATAGTGATTACAATATTGATAACGTAAAGAATGTTTGTTATTTGTTTCATAAAAATAAATATTCAACAAAATCAAAAGAAATAACAATAACAACAACAACATGTAAAAGAATAGATTTATTTAAACGAACTGTTAATTCTTTCATTGAATGTTGTACTGATTTGGAATTAGTAAAAGAATGGATTACTATTGATGATAATTCAAGTGAAAAGGATATCAATGAAATGAAAGAATTATATCCTTTTATAACATTTATTGAAAAAAAAGAAAATCAAAGAGGACACGTGAATAGCATGAATATGTTGAAAAAGATGATATCAACCAAATATATTTTTAATCTAGAAGATGATTGGGAATTTATATATAAAGATAATTATTTAACAAGATGTTTGGAAATTATTAAATTAAAACCACAATATGGTCAATGTCTTATTAATAAAAACTATGGTGAAGGTGAAAGATGTTTTGAAACAGTTGGAGGTATTTTAAAGTCATATATAAAGGAAGATTTTGTTCAACAATTTTATTTTGAACATCAATATATCCCAGAAAATAGAGCAATGCAAATGGAATTAGAAAAGTATGCATTTATCAGACCAAAGACACAATATGGTAGTCAATATTATTGGCCACATTTTTCATTGAGAGTAGGTTTAACTAAAATGTCTGTATTGGATGAATTAGGTGATTTTGAAAGTGTTCCTCATTTTGAAATGAATTATGCCAATAAATATAATAATAAAAATTATATAACCACATTTCTTGAGAGTGTATACTGTTCTCATATTGGTCGAAGAACTTATGAAAGATTTGATAAATCCAAACCCAATGCATATGAATTGAATAAAGTCAACCAATTTGGCGGAGTACAAAATATTTGTAATAATAAAATAGAGAATAATATAAATAATAAAGAGAATGAATTATTGGAAAATGCAGTAACTACTAATAATACAGAAAATGCAGTAACTACTAATAATACAGAAAATGCAGTAACTACTAATAATACAGAAAATGCAGAAACAATAATAAGTAAAGATATTAATCTAAATGATATATTCAAAACATTTGTGGTAAATTTAAAAAGAAGACCAGATAGATTAAATGATTTTTATAATAAGAACAAACATTTATTAACATTTCTGGACATTGAAGTAGAAGAAGCTGTAGATGGTGAACAATTAGATTTAAATCAAAAGATGCGTAAAATATTTCATACATCAGATACAATGTTCAGAAGAGGTATAATGGGATGTGCATTTAGTCATATGAAATTGTGGGGTAAATTAGCAAATGATAAAACACACAGTATGTATTTGGTGTTAGAAGATGATGTTGAAATGGCTAATTCATCTGAAATGTTTTTAAAATACATTACAACCAATTTATTTAATAAAATACAAGATTGGGATATATTATTTCTAGGATATCATTTGAAAAAACACAATAAAGATAATTCAATAGTAATTCAGAAATTAAATCCAGATCAGTTCATGGAACATTCATATGGAGGTACATTCAGTTATTTAATTAATAAGAGAGGAGCTGTAAAATTATTATCTAATCTGATGTCTAATGGAATGAATTATGCAATTGATTGGGATATGTGCAGACTGGAATGTATGAATAATTATTACATATATCCATTACTTGGTTATTCTGAAATGGCAAATAATCAACCATCAAATGATAGTGATATACAAAAATCACATAACAGAATTAATTCAAGTGTACATGATTGGATATTAGACGATATTAATAAAATGATGGAATTAACAGATAATAAAGGAATATTATATTTTGAGAAAGATAATTGGAATAAGTTTATATATGATAAATATAAGTTTGATGTAAATTCAAATATTATAGTATCAAGTAGTTTAGTAAATAAAAATTTACTATTCACAAATATTTGTTTTACACAAATATGGTATGATAATACAAAACAAATACAAGATTTATTAACTATGATATTGGAAGAAAATATACCATTGTATTTTTATACTATATATGAAAGATATTTAGTAACAGTTCCTGAAAGTTTTTACAATAGATTTAATGAAATGAAACAACACTTTACTTTCATAAATAAATTGGATTTTGATTATGTAATTTAAATCATATTATTATATAAATAGCAAAAATGAATAAAAATAATTCATAAATTATTATCTAAATATGTTTAAATGATTGTTATTATAAAATAAAAATATAAATAATACACTATTAAAATGGAAGGAAATTATAAAGTATTTAGTCATATATGTGAATTTGTGAATGATCTTTCTGATTTATATGGTAAACAACAACATTCATTAATGCTTTATAAACATTTATTGGATAAAACTAAAATAACACATAAAGATGCAATTAGAAAACATATTGGATGTTTTAGTGATTTTTTGAAGAAGAATAAAGATGCTATTATGGAAAAAAATCCACAATTATTAAAATTGGAAAATATTGTATATTCACAGAAAGTAAAAATTCAAATGGATGAAATATTTAAAATGGCCGATGATGATTCTAAGAAGGCTATTTGGAGTCATTTATTAGTTCTATATAATGATTATGATCCTAACAACGAAACAGTATCTTTATTAAAAAAAACATTAAAACCAACACAAAAAGAAGAAAATTTTATATCAGAGATTATAGATAAAATTGAGAAGAATGTTGATCCTAATGCTGACCCATTAACAGCTGTAATGACATTAATGAATTCTGGTGTTATAAATGAAGTTATTTCTAAAGTTAGCAATGGATTTCAAGATGGCACTATAGATATCAATAGACTTATGGGTAATGTGAAAGATACAATGAGTAGTTCAGGAATTGATGTTAATAATCTTGCCAAGAATTTATCATCAACCTTAAATAGCAATGGTATCGATTTACAAAATGTTGTTGGATCTGTATCTGAAATGTTAAAACAACCAAATAATCAATCTTCCTCTTCTTCCTCTTCTCAATGATAAATTATTATGTATAGTATTTGATCTATAACAAATCTAAATTATTTTAAAAAAGATGTTTTTAAAATAATAATATATATAACAAGAAATGTCATTCACTTACACTGAATATAATTATGTAGGTTATGATTATCCTACTAATACTTTTAATAAATATCAAGATAAAATAAAAGAACATATAAGTGAACTTATTAGAATTGAAAAAAACAATAATAATAGAGTATATGTTAATAATATGTTGATTAAAATAGTAATGGATATATTAAAAGAAGGATATTCTCCTTTCATATTTTTCAATGAAGAATATATTATAAATAAATTAAAATTAATTAGATTAAATGATATAATTAACAAATCTATTGAATGGATTAATAGATACAAATTATGCACATGTAATGTATTTAATTTTTGTTATTATTCAATAGATCCAAGTTATGATAGAAATATGATATACAGTATCATAAAAAATAATATTATAGAATATGGAATAATACCAAGATGTAAATATTTATTATTGAGTTTTCAATATTATATACAAGAGAAAAGGGTAGGCACAATACAAGAAGTTGCTGATTATGAAATATTATTAAATGAAATAGAAACAGATCCAGAAGAATTTCATAATAAATATAAACATAAATTACCAACACAAAATCTATCTAATTTAATTGAAAAAACAATGAATGATGAATTATTCGAGAAAGAACAACCTTGTTGTGGTATTTGTCAATATGATATTGAACCCTCTCAAAATTATTATGAATTACCATGTGGTCATAAATATCATGTAAAAGATGAAGAATGTTTAGAATTATCGACTATTGTATGTTGGTTAAAAACTAATAAATTGTGTCCATTATGCAAAAAAGAAGTGATATTATAACTTATATAAAAAAATGATTTATGTAATATATTTGATGGTATAGTATTACACTTATATACTTATAATAAAATGAGTAATAAGATTAATAAATATTCAATTCATAATGTCAAAAGCAAAAATGTTATCGAAGACATAGAAGATGTGGAGAATATTGAAGATGAATCAGATGAATCAGATGAAGAAGTTGATGACATTGAAGAAATAGAAGAAGTAGATGATCTGGACGATATAGAAGAAGACGATATTAATGATATTGAAGAAGTGGAAGAAATTGATGAAATAGAAGATGAAGAAGAATTAGAGGATATTGACGATACGATTGATGATACTATAGAAACAGATATTGTAGAAGATAATATTGTTGATATATTGTTGGAAGATTGTGAAACAAAACCACAAAAATTAATAAAAAGAAGAAAATATATGTTTGGTCATAAATTAATACAAAGTATTGGTAAACATTCCATTGTATTACCAGTATCTTCAAATACAAAATTGGGAACATTGCGTGAAAATAATAGAAATATATTTGGATCATTATTAATCCATAATACAAAAGAATTGAACGACAAAGATTTAAAAGTTATTGAAAGTAACATTTATAATGTATGTATAAGATTGTATAAAAATAAACATAATGTTAAAACAATATATGAACAAAATATTGAAGAAGATGAGTTCATTCAGAATTATTTAAACATATCATATGAAATATATAATAAACTTGCGATAATATTAAATAATGTGAGTACAGATATGAAAGAAGTACAGAAAAATGCAATTGTATCTATATATAAAGAATTAGAGAGAAATAATGTATTATTCGATGCAAATGAATTCTCTGGATGTAAATTCAAAGAATATAAACAATTTAAATATTTAACAGAACCATTACAAGTATGTGAAGGTATACATACTTGTTCTAAATGTAAAAGTAAAAAAACGTACTCGTATCAATTACAAACACGATCAAGTGATGAACCAATGACAAATTTTGTTACATGTGTCGAATGTGGAAATAAGTGGAAATTTTGTTAAATATACAGTATAAAAGATATATAATATAAAATAAAACATGTAAAAGAATGAAATAAAGAATACATATTTTTATACAATTTGTATAAAAATATAAAGAATATTTGATAAATATTAAATATATTGTTTTTGTTTTATAAATGAGTAATTTTGATTATGATCAGCCTTTATTGAGAAAAAAGAAAAAAGTATCTACAGCAATTGATCAATATGTAGTTAATCAATCAATACAGAACAGATCAAAACACAAAAGATTTCGTGAAACTGAAATAATTAAACAAGAACAACTGTTAAAACAACCAAATATAACAGATATATCAAAAAAACATATGGATTTTGACAGTACTTATAGAAATAGAAATATGTATCCTAATCCATGTGATTATAATGTTCCTGTATATAGTGCTAATAATGTATTTTTTAGTAATTATTATCAGAATTTTACAGATTTAATTGATGATGCAACACCAATATCCAATTCATCAAAACCAGCAAATGATAATGTTACTGGTTATAGTACAAATGAATTACAAATACAGTTAGATAGTGCTGAAAGTAATATACCTAATTATTATGTAAATACAACAATAGAAATAGATGGAGATTTTAGAAATGTTGTTTCTTATGACAATACAACTAAAATAGTAACAATAGATAGACCTTTTGTGGCAATACCTCCACCAGGTAGACCTTATATATTTAGAAAATTCTCTAATTTTTATACTGCAAATGTATTGCCAATCAATGTCACATATTTACCTGGACAAACAACACCAATTATAAATCAATTAACAACTGATACATCAGTAAGTCAATTGAGTATATTATCTTCAAATTTTACAATATCCAAAGAATTATATTTAAACAGTATTATTCGTTTTCTAAATGGTCCTCATCAAGAGAAAACATCATCTATTACATCATTTGAACAAATTGTGCCAGATGAAGGATGGGTCCAACCTTACTACGGTAGTACTAATATAAACAATCAATCTTCAATGGAATTATTAAGTTATTATGATTCGAAAGGATTATCATTTAATTATAGTGGTGCAAGTTATTACTATATATATTCAGTGACTATCAGAGTATTTTCGTCACAAACAAATAGATTATTATTGTTGGAATTATATACTGGAGATCTCAATATACCTGAAACTATACAATATTACAGAACAAGTACTCAAATCACTGTTGTTCCATATACTGAAACAAATGTAACAGTTACATTACATACACCTGTATTGGTAAGACCACAAAGAACAGTAGGATCTGTTACATATAATGCAGATACTGTAAATATATTTATGCAAGATATTACAGATGGCGGTAATGCAAATGGATTTATGAATGTGATTACATCCAATACATCAACAATAGCAGTAGATTTATTTGGATTTTCAACTATTCCATATTTGGTTTTTGGAGGATATACACAAGATCCTGTCTATCAATTAAATGCTTTTGGTAATAACAGTTTTGTAAGTACAACCACAGAACAAGGTGTTAGAATATACAATTCAGGTTTATCTTTGCCACTTTATTTAATATTGGATACAGATGTTCTTGATACAACTATTAATAGAAGTTTAAGAATAAGAATACGAGAAGGAGAAAATTTAACAAATACTATTGTTTATGATAACACAGTAACTTTAAGTGATACATCGTATGCACCAACTAATGTTACTGTATTTAGTAGTTATGGTTTGTCAAGTTTATTAGATTATACTACTTATTGGTTATATTCAAAGGGAAGTACTTCTCTAGTTAATTTACCAAATGGTTATAATGATCAACATTATGCGTGTTCATATGTAGTTCCTTCTAATATTGATCAAAATAGTTATATCATTGTTACTTTGTCAGGTAATTCTATTACTGGTATTAATGCAGATGATATAAAATTAATAATCAACAATAGTGGTTCATCAACTTCGATATATACAAACTCAGTAACATCGTCACAAAATCCTGGTATTTTTTATGTTTATTTTAAAATAGATAATGTATTGGATACTGCTTTGGTTCCTGAACAAAATTTAGATTTTATATTTGCTATTTCTTCTAATATTAATACTATTACTAATCCTATAGCTAGTTTTAAAATGGAATTGGGTATTTATAATTCATCTTCAAACCAAATTGAATTATATAAATTAGATACACCATTAAATATTAATTCTGTATATACAACATTTATTAATACAAGTACAAGTTCTACATGTTGGTTATATTCTGGTGGTTTCCAATCTCTTTCCGATGGTTATAATCTTCTTTTTCCTGCATCTTATACAATTCCAGGAGATTATCAAAAGTTAGCAATGATGACCTTGACATTTAATGGTTTTACTGATGGTATATTATCTGCCAACGATTTCATATTAAAAATTAATAAGCATGGAGAAAGTACAACATTAAAATCATTTTACAATCCTTCTGTAAACACAATTAATTTTAGTATGAATTTTTATATAACACCCAACGATAATGTTGCATTTAGTTCAGGTCAAGATTTAGATTTTATATTATGCATTAAAACACAATATAATACATTTCGTTATACTCAACTGAATGTAGATTTTAGATATATAGATAATTCATATTATACAGGTTCTTTAGCTTATCTTAATCCAAATAGTTATTATACAGTTACATTCCAAGATACAACAACAAATGCAAATCTAAAAGGTTATATCAATTTAAATGGATATATATCAGCACCAGAAGCAGGAAATGAAAATTCATTAATCTCAACTAATTTTAATGGATTTATACCTTCTCTTCGTATTGATAGTTTGGATGTTATCAATAATATACAAATAACTTCTTGGAATAATTTCAATTCTACAGATTTTACACAAAGTCAACCAATCGCAACATCATATGAACAGTATGTATTATTTGTTTCTGATTTCACTGGCAATTTAAATAATATAACTCTCAACTTGATGGTATATAATTCAACAGATGTAGTACCTCCTGCTGTACCACCAATACCAGCAAGAAATAGAAGATTACAAATAAGAATATATTCGTATACACCTTTTGTATTGTTGAAAAGTTATAGTATTGATATACCATATACTTTGAGTGTAAACAGTACATCATCTCATTATGATATAACATTTAATCTATTATCTGACCCAGCTTATTTATATAATAGCGATGCATATTTATTTTCTGTTCAAGATATAACTAACGATAGTAATTCTTATGGTTATATTTACATATACGGTTCAGATGTTAATTATGATTTTACTCTAAATTATGATATATTTCCTCGTTTTTTTCTTAATAGAAGTGCTGTTGGAACAACTCTAACTATAAATAATTCTATATTAAACCCATTTGCAGCTGTTCCTACTGGTAGTGAAGTGGGTTTTGAATTTATTTTTACAAAAAAGATCGGAGTTATAAATCCATTTATTATAGCATTGAGTTCATTTTCTTCATTAAATATTGCTAATCCAAATTACATAGATGTCCCCAATACTTCATCAAGAATTATCAGAATTAAATATAGATTGGGGTCTGGTGATACTGGTACTATATTATATCAACGTGATTATACAGTTGAAGCACTATTAGAACCATATATAACATCTATTTTTCTTTCAGATTTTAGTCTAAATCTAACAGATGGACAAACATATACATTAACTCTACAGGATGTTACACCTACAGGAAATACATTGGGTTATACTTGGTTTCATGGTATTAATTCTGTTGCACCTTATAATTCATTCAATACATCAATATACCCGATATTATATTTATCACAAGTATTTTATTATGTTAATATATCACCACCAATGCCATTAAGTGGTTTCTTAAACAACGGATTTGATGAAATATCTTTTAACAGTTTAATTAGAGAAAATTACAGACCTTTGAATTTTAGAGGATTACCATTCACGGAAATAAAATATTATGAAATGAGATTGAAACATTTAATTATGCCAAATAAATTGTTGAAAGTTGGTAATGGTGGATATCTTGATAATTATCCATTTTTTTACGTAGAAATATTCAATGATGGTGATAGAACTACATCAAGTATAATGTTTTCTAATAATACAAATTTAAATGTGATATTCAAAGTATATATTGATAAAATATATTATGACCAACCCACTTCTTTCTTTGTTTTAAAAACATATGATGAAAGTGAACAACGACAAATATTTGCTTATAGACCTGATAAAGATACTAGAATACGTATTTTAATGCCTGATGGACAAACTGTTGTCCAGTATGCAGAAAATGATAAATTAAGTCCTTCGTATCCAAATCCATTATTACAGACTAATATATTATTAAGTTTAAGACCAGTTAAAAATTTCAATCCAACAATTTCCAACAATTTTATTGAAATTCAATAATTTTTATTTTAACTATTTTTATAATATTATAATTATAATATTATAAATGACACAACACAGAAATAAAAAAAGTAAAAGGAGTAAAAGTAAAAAGAGTAAAAGAACTGGTAAACACAGATCAGTAGTTTATCCTACAAATAAATCATTAAAAACAATATGTAGAAGTTTATTGAGTAATAAAATAAGTATTAACATGAAAGAATATAAATCAGGAAATAAAAAAATAAAATCACCTTTACAAGCAATTGCAGTTGCTTATAGTCAAATAAAAAAGAAATATCCAGAGTGTTCAAAAAGTTTAAAAAGAACTAGAAAATCTCGCAAATGAAAATCTAATAAATATTATTATTCTTTTTTCTTTTTATCTTCATCGTTACTAATAAATGTGAATTCATTCATATCAACAGTTGGACCTTTCATTTTTTTCTTTGGTGTATAAGAAGCATCATTTATATTTGCTGTTTCTTCTGATACTGTGTTTTTATTATTATTATTCATACCAATATTAGATATATTTGTCATATTATTCATCATGTTCATTAAATTTGCACCTGTTTTATTATAAACAATTTTAGATATAATAAATACAACTGCATTTATAACAACCATGCTCAATAAACGCACTTCAACTGGCCAACTACTTTCTGTTTCAATATATGATTTCTCTCCTAATTCAATCAACAATCTCTCATATGAATTCATGCCCAATAATTGTTGTTCTGTAAAACCTTTCATATCAAATTTAAACCAGGTACCAAATACAAATTCAACTGCCATAAATCCACCAATTAAATATTTTTTATAACTTTCAACTGTTGAATCTAATGATAATCTTCTTACTGTATCATCATATGATTTTTGTAAAGTAACTAGATCTGTATATTCAGAAAATTCAGGTATATTTGCTCCTTTATATGATCGTTTTAATATGTCAAAACGAAACAATAATTCTCTTTTTTTATTCATTTCATCTTCATCTGGTCTTGATACTTTTGAATAATTCAATGGATTTGGTTTATAATTAACATTTCCTTTATCTATTTCAGATAATTTCGGAGGAATATTTTTATTATCTCTTTCATTTCTGTTGCTATCTTTTGAATATTTATCTCTATCTTGTGAATTGCTGCGATCTCTATCTCTAGATCTTGATCTATCACGTTCTCTGTCATAATTACCATTCAATATATTATTTACTTTATCTTCTGTTTGTCTGTCATCTTTTATATAATCATATTTTCTGTATTTATCATTATCATCGTATTTATATCTATCATCTCTATCGTATTTATCATATTTATTATCTCTATCATATTTATCATATTTGTCATATTTATCATATTTATCATCTCTATCATATTTATCATCTCTATCATATTTATCATCTCTATCATATTTATCATCTCTATCATATTTATCGTATTTATCGTATTTATCGTATTTATCGTATTTATCGTATTTGTCTCTATCATCTCTGTCATATTTGTCGTATTTGTCGTATTTTGATTTCTTTTCATATTTATAATCATCGTAATCATCATAATCGTCATATTTATTATACTTTGATTTTTTTCTTTCATATTTATCGTTATAGTCATCGTCGTATTTATCATCTTTGTTGTTATCATCTTTATAATCATCTTTATTGAAATCATATTTACCATATTTATCTTTTGAGTTATTAGAATAATCATAATCAAATCTTTCTTTATTTTCAGATGATGACAATTTTAATTCATTTGCAACATCACTGTAAATCATATCTTCTGTGTTGTTAATATTTACATTATTATTTTCTTCTATAACAGGAGGTACATAATCTTTATTTCTCAAATCAGGTTTAATTTTTTCTTTATTCTCTAATAATTCCAAATACAATATAGGCATAGGAGGAAAATTAGGATATACATCTTTACTTTTTGTTTTTAATGGTACTTTAATTATTTTAATTTTATTATCTTTTTTCATTCTAGATATAAAATAAACTAATTATATATGTATTTTTTATTTAAACAAAAATTTACCTTAAATAAAAAATAGTATTTATAAAAAAATAAATATTACATATACATAATATAATTGTGAAAATGAATTATGTTGATGTAAATTCTATCAATAAAACTTCTTATTTATATCCTCCTCCAAATAATAGTATATTACATAAGTATTATAGTAACAACACAAAAGATAAATATAAATTTGTAAAGAAAAGTTCAAATGAACAGATTAATATAAAGAATGAAAACAAATATGCATATTCAATGATATGGAAAGGTATTCATTATATAAGTAATTTCTTAAATGCATTACCAGGTGAAAACAATGAAACAGAATTTCATTATAGTATGTTTATAAAATGTATAAGTGAACTATTACCAAATGAAGAATATTCAAGACATATGAAAGAATTTATATTAAAATATCCAGTAGACAATCTTAGAACAACAGAAGATAAATTTAAATGGTCATACAAATTACATTCATATATAAATTTTATGAGATTTGTGAAAAATTTAAAATATTATATTTCAAATTATTCTAAAAAACAAGTTGAAACCATATTAAACAATTATTGTATTAGTTTAGAATTTAATAATCAACAAGTGAATACATGTACAACATATATAAATAATAAAATTAAAACATTGATGAATGAAACCACTGATCAGAATGAAGATTATATATTTGTAGAGAATATATCATATACAGAAGCATTGGAAAAATATACAATAACTGATACCAATATAATAACCAAAAATGACTGGGGACCAACTGTATGGATGATGATACATTTTTTTGCTGCCAATTTAAAAAAAAATAAAATTAATCATTATTCAGATTTTATAAAAAGTTTAACGTATGTGATACCTTGTGAAGAATGCAGAAAACATGTAAGAAACAATTTAATAAAACATCCTTTACATATTAATAACAATAGTGATAATAATTCTTTATTCGAATGGAGTTGTAATCTTCACAATATTGTTAATACTCAAATAAATAAACCAGTATATCCATTATGTAAATCATTATTTTACAAATATTTAGACAATTACAATTCAATGTACGAATATGTTTAATTTATAAAATAAGATGCTTATATATTCATTATTTTTTATTAAAGTAATAAAAAATAAATTATAAATAAATTATAAATATGTGTAGATTATATATATATTTTATGGTTGAACAACTTCTTCACTGACAGCAGAATTATCATTGATAAAATGTTGTTGAATATGTTGTTGAAGACCAGGATAAGTTAAAGAAGTATTATCACTGTCAAGTCTTAATAATGTAGATAATTTATCATCACATAAAATTTGACGTCTATCTTCAGGATTTTGAAGTGAATTGCTCTTAATATAATTGCATAAATACTTGGTAACATCAACACGAGAATATAATTGAGATGGATCCCATTGAGTGAATGAAGACATTTCACTTGAAATTTTTACTGGCTTCATAAAACCAGATGAAGTATTCTTGTTACGAACAGTCTTAGTCTTGGTTTTTAATACACGATTTAAATCACCAGTCAAAGTCTTCAATGACTTATTAACAGCCTTTAAAAACTTAACACCCTTATTCTTTTGTTGATCAGTACGTAAACGCAATATTTCTGCTTCAACTTGTTGTTTCAATTGTTCAACATCAGTCTTCAATGTTTCTTGGCTTACAACTTTACGTACACGTTTTTCAGCTGGAACACTTTCAGATGGTTCACTCTTTTCTGATTGTTCAGACACATTTTCTGAACTCTCAGCAGTTGCATCAGATTTCTTTGATGCTCTCTTCTTCTTTTCTGGTTTAGGTGATACTTCACTTTGTTCAGTTCGTTGAACAGTTTCTTGTGACTTCTTCTTAGAAACCTTCTTAGGTTTAGCTTCTTCAACTGATGCTTCAACAACAGGTGCAGATACACCTGGTGAAGTTTCAGAAACAGTTTCCTTTGCACTCTTCTTTGTCTTCTTTGGCTTTTCAACAACTTCAGATACAGGAGCAACTGAAGGAGTTGCAACTGAAGTAGTAGAAACTGGAGCTACAACCTCACTCTTCTTGCTCTTCTTGGTCTTTTCTACAGGTGCAGAAACAACAGTAGCAGCAGGAGTAGTAACAGTAGATTGTTCAGTAGATTTCTTAGGTGCCATTTTAGTTAAAGTATTATATGTTATTTGTTATATAACACTATTCTTTAAACCTTTTTTATTTAAAATAAAGTAATAACACTTTGAATAATAATAATTTGTTATTAATTAATAAAATAATATAAATAAAAGATTTAAAGTTTTTTTGTATAATGTTTATGTTTAATAAAATATACCATGTTATATGATCAACTACAAAAATCATTATCTAATGAAGCAATTACTCAAGTAAAATATCCGAAGAGTAATCTTGATAAAATGTACAAATTAAAAATAAATCAAAAAAAAAATAATATGTACTTTGGTGATTTATACCCATCATATACAGAAATGTTATCGGATATCATTATATATGTTATTCTTGTTTGTAATATTTTGACTGTATTGTTCTTTACTATAGTAAAGGATATTGAAGGTAACATTGTGAAACAACAAATAAATTATTTACTGGACGATATATTCTCATCTGTTAAAAATACAAACGGAACAGAAACACAAACGATAAACACCAATGAGAATAAAAATATAGAAGAAATAAAAAAACTATATAATGTTAATACACCAGAAGAAATAAAAAAATTATATGATGTTAATACACCAGAAGAAATAAAAAAACTAATCCAAGATAATATAAACAACTCAAATATAAAGAATTCAAACAATACAAATCAATTTGATCCAGAATTAATAATTCAAAACTTTCAGAAATATAAACAAGATCTCAAAACATCACTGAAAAACAGTATAAATAATTTGCAGTCAGACAATATCACAGAACAAAAAATAAAGAAGAATAATGATGAAATATTTAAAAAATCAATTATGATCCTTTCAATTGTAAATATAATATGTTTGATATTATTGGCAGTATTATGGTTTTACAATAAATATGATATTGTCTATTATTTGAAGAAAAATATAATATTGTCACTGTTTGTAATTGTTACTGAATTATTATTTCTATATATAATATCAAATAAATATATGTATATTGATAAAAAATATGTTATGATGGAAACAATAAAAAAAATAAATAAAAATTAGATTTTCAAATTACAAATAATGACTACTTTATACAATAACAAAAATTATATATTTTCTATATTTATCAAAGTGTTATACTTGTTTATATTTCTTTCTTGTTTTTTTTACATCATAGTAGAGAAACAAGTGACTAATCATCTTGCTGATAATATATCTAATATGTTATCAGATACTTATAATAAAAATGTAAAAGGTGATGATATAAAAAAATACAACATGTTATTTAATTATTATACAGGCAGTAATCTAAATGATATATCACAATTAGAGGATAAAACAATGAGATATAATAACTTGATATATACATTGAATGTTACATTTATAATATTCTTGGTTATAATACCAATAATTATATATTATGTTGCTACTTTTGTATTTAATAAAAAAATACCAATTGTACAAATATTAATATTCAATGTTATATTATATATATTAGTTGGAGCTATAGAGTATATGTTTTTTATACATATTGCATCTAAATATATACCTGTAACAGATGGTGATATAATAAATGAAATTAAGAATTATTTTTTAAAATAAATGTATTTAAATTTTTATAGTTTAAATTTTTGAATAATTTAGTACCGTTTGTTTCATCATAATAACGTAATTCTAACAATATATCTAATATTAAATCTTGATGATCATATACACTATCTTTTATATATTTGATATTAACAGGGTCTTGTACTTTTCTGATTGTGTTATTATTTAAAGTATCTGTTTGTTTATTCATATTTCCAAGTATATCTAATGTTGTGTACAATATCTTTTTTTCATATTTTGAATATGAATCTCTTTTAATAATAGTATTGTCCATTTCAATAATAAAGAATGAGTATTTTTATAATTATGTTTGTTTAAATTATAAAAATAAATCAATGACAATCAATAATATAAATATACAAATTCAGTAAAACGATCAAAATTGATAACAATATTATTTGGGTCAAAAAAATTATTCTTCAGTAATATATAAACGTTCATTAAATCAGTTATATTATTATTATACCACTTACTATATTCATATCTATTTCTATCTATTATTTGTTTAATATAAATAGAAGTAAAAAAACTTCTGGAATTATTTACAGTGACAGGTATAATATCATCAATATCATCAGTATCGATTAATAAATTCTTATTTATATTATCTATATTATGTATATCTTCATTATTCATATCATTATAAAGAATATCATTAGATAATATATTATTATCAACAGTATACTCTAATTTGCTTTCAATTGTGATATCCATGATTATAAAAAAGTATATAAAAGATTAAAAAATTATAATAATATATTATATTAAATAAATAGTGTAATATTTAAACATCATTAAATAACATCATACACATGTTAAATTTAATATACTGTGTTGATAATTCTGGATTATTTGGTCGAAGAAATACCTTACCTTGGTATTTCAAAGAAGATCTTAAATATTTTAAAGATATAACTATTAATTTTAATAAAATAATTGATGACAATATCATTGTTATGGGTTATAATACTTGGACATCATTAAAATCAAAATTACCAAATAGAATAAATATTCTTATATCTTCAAGATATAATAAAAACAAAGAAAACAAAGAACCAGATTATTGTTACAAGACATTCGATGATTTTATTAATGATTGTAAAAAAGACAAAACGTTTTATAATAGAAATATATTCATAATTGGAGGTAAAAAATTATTATCTTATGCTATTTCTAAATATCATAAATTGATAAAACATGTATTTATTAATATAATACAACATTCCTTTCCACAATTCTTGGATGATGTTATATTTAAAATATATAGTTTTCATAATTTTGAAATATCAAGATTATCTTACAACACAATTTATTGTCAAAATTTAAATGATAGCAAATATTATCATATAGCTTTTAATCAATATATTAATAAAAATTTTGATATTAATTATATTCACAATTTCACTAATCTATCATTAAATCAAAATGAAAATCATAATATAAATAATAAAATTAATGAAAATAAACATGAAAATCACAGACGATATACAATATTAGAAGATGTCCAAGATGTACCATTACATTATTGTAAAGAATGTGATACTATTATAAAACAACCATTATCTTATAGTGATAAATGCAATATTATATGCAATGATTGTCTCAAGAATAAATGTAAATGTTTATTTTGTTAATATAAATGATTTTAAAAAATACTTTATTAAAATAAAAATGAAGATTTATTTTAATAATTTTTGGGATCACAATAAGAATATATGTAAATTTAATTTTTGGAAACATCTTTTCAATAAATTTTATTATTCATTCACCGACAATATAAAAGATGCTGATATTGTTATATATTCTATTTTTTATAATAATAAACCTTTAGAAATACATAAGAATAAAAAGAATATATTTATTACATTTGAACCATTGCATACAAATCTTGAATATTTTGATCTGAATATATCACATGAAATAAATAAAAAAAATACTCACGATTCTAAAAATATTATTTGTTCTCCACAAATGTTACTATCAATATACAATAATGAAATACCAAGAAGTTTATTTTTAAATAATAGACCAATCAGGACTAATATACCAAATAAATTTTGTTGTTTTATTACAAGAGTTGAAAAACCTGAAAGAATACATTTTTTTCATGAATTGTCTAAATACAAACAAGTTGATTCGTTAGGTGAATGTCTTAATAATACTGGTATATATGCTCCACATGATCGTTACGAATTTGAAAAAATGGTATCACAGTATAAATTTATAATTACTTTTGAGAATTGCCAGAAAGATATGTATATAACAGAGAAAATATTACATGGCTATTATTCAATGTCTATACCTATATATTGGGGATCTAAAAATATTCATAATTATTTTAATTCTAACAGTTTTATTTATATAGATAATTATGATCAATCATCTATTTTGAAAGCGATTAATAGAATAATCGAAATTGACAATAATAATGAATTGTATCTTGATATTGTAAATCAACCAGTATTCAGTATTGACATTGATGAACATTTTAATCATATAACTAATAAGATACGTGATAATCTAAAAGAATGATAGATTATTGATTCTTCTTTGGTCTTCCTCTCTTTATTTCAGGTGCTTGTGATATATATCTAAGAGGACTTGATTTGTCTTGTTTTAAAGTATCTATAGTATCTTTTTTATCTGTTTCAATACTTGTCTCTTGTAAATTAATAATTTTATTCATTGTATTTATTGTTTCTTCATTCATTTTTTCCATAGATAAATTTAATTTACATACATCATTATCACACATATTTAAATCTGGTATATTTGAGATATTTGTTGATAACTTAGGTGTCAATACAGGTGTGTTAACAGCAGTAGTAACAGTTGAATGTAAATCATCTAGTTCATCTTTTAATTCATCATTTAATTCATCTTCATTGACTTCATCATCTTCTATTTCAACTATTTTTCTAGTATTTAACTCTTTGTTTATATCCATGTTATTAAATAACTCATCTGGATGTGGCGGTTTTGGATCCATTACTACTTTGAACATTGTTGTTAATGGACCAATCATAGATAAAGTATTCATTAACGGATTAGTAGGTATATTTGATTGGTTATGTGAATTTGTTGTTTGTTTGTTAATCATTTGACTGGTTATCATACTTGAATTCATATTATTGATATTTTGTGGATAAAAATATTCTTTTATTGAATTATCACTTTGACGCATATCTGTTGATTGTTGTTTGTCATTGATGGTTGACACATTATTCAAATAAATTGGATTTGTATTATTTAATATTGAATATATTTTGTTTATATGTTGTATTGTTTGTGCTTCAAACTGTTCGTGTTTTTTTATTGAATTTATATAATTAATTCCATTCATATTTTCTAATTTTGTATTTAAGTCAGTTATTTGCGACTGTAACGTGGAACATTTTTTATGATAATAATAAGCAACCCCTGTTATTACAATTAACTCTGCTGCTATATGACTAATCAGTATTTTATCAACAGACATTTATGCAATTATTATATAATATATTTTATAATTAATTATAAAATATATTTAAACCATATATAAATCATTTTAATTTTTTATTTATAAATTATTATTCATTTCATAGATTATACTTACTTTAATAAAGAAAAACACTTGCCTATTGCCTTGTGACTTTTCATCAATGATTTTTTACCTTGAGCATTAACTCTACCAACAACTTCAGGTATATCATCAAAATCTAGTTCTGGTTGTGATATTGGTAACTGTGTTGACGATTTGGGTGATTTTCTTGGTGATAATGATTTTACTTTTGGTGATTTAATAGGTGATTTGAGATTTCTTTGTACTTGAATAAATCTATCTAATGCATCTTCTTCTTCATCATCACCAACTGGTTGTACTGGTTGTATTGGTTGTATATACTCATCAACATCTTCATCATCATCTGATATATCTGCCCAATTCTTTCCTTTCCATCTACTTTGTCTTTCTTTTTCTTTTTGTATATATAGTCTTGCTTTTTCTTCATCTTCTTTTTTTTTTCTTTCCTCTTCTATTCTTTGTCTTTCATATATTTTTGCCAATCTAACTTGTTCTTCTCTCAGTTTCCTTTCATTTTCTTCTTCTTTTTTTTTTCTTTCCTCTTCTTCTATTCTTTG
>Ga0214919_10000589_pt1 | contig 61725 bp, 61 predicted proteins | sample LL1503_MetaG_FD_177994 | JGI IMG/M metagenome (GOLD analysis project Ga0214919, IMG submission 177994) | Freshwater microbial communities from Lake Lanier, Atlanta, Georgia, United States - LL-1503 | ecosystem: Environmental > Aquatic > Freshwater > Lake | place: USA: Georgia | collected... | reverse complement strand
TCTGGAAGTTTCACTTTTGGAAAGGTATTTGTAAAACCAACTAATGTTGCTGTAATTGTACTGTTATTTTCTTCTAGTCTTGAAACTACCTTAATATCACTAAAACCATTTTGTTCAAGAAACGCAATAAATTCTTTTAAAACTACATTTTTTACTACAAATACAGAAACGGTTACTATTGTACCAAATATCATCTGTAATAATGTACTTTCTGGAAGAGTATTTTGAAACGTTTCAAAAAAAATGGCTGGTAAGTTTGGGATAGTAAATGGAACTAAATTACTATCTGGTGTTGGTAGAGGGTTTTTATTACAACCACAATCAGCAGCTTTCGGAGCAGTTTCGTGAGTATGGCCTTTACAGTTACACATTTTATAATATTATATAATATAATATTTTTATCCAAATATTAAATTATATCATTGTCTTTAATCATCAATCATAATAATAATCACTACCACAATCCGCACATATTGAGCAACTTTGACTTTTATCAAAATAACACAAATTATTTGACCATATACATTTTCCTTTATATGTGTGTCCATTAAGTTTGTATGTTATATAACATTTGGTACATGAAGTGGATGATGTATTATTTCCACAGGAAGATGTATAGTCACCAATTGTGCAACTTCCACTTGTTCCAGTTACACTACCTCCTACATTTGAATCTAAACTTAATTTTAATAAATTATTATTATTTGTGTTTCCATTATCTATAATTGTATTTATAAATCCATAACTCTCTAGATAAGAATTAAATTCTTCTAAAATATTACTATTATTAAATGAAAAGGAAACTGCTATCTCTACTACAGCAAAATCAATATTATTATTAATGTATTCGGGAATTACTGAACTAAATACCTCATAAAATATTGTTTTTAAATTAGATGGAATAAATATATCATATAGTGGTGGTAGTTCTGGAAGTTTCACTTTTGGAAAGGTATTTGAAAAACCAACTAATGTTGCTGTAATTGTACTGTTATTTTCTTCTAGTCTTGAAACTACCTTAATATCATCAAAACCATTTACTTTAAGAAACGCAATAAATTCTTTTAAAACTACATTTTTTACTACAAATACAGAAACGGTTACTATTGTACCAAATACCATCTGTAATAATGTACTTTCTGGAAGCGTATTTTGAAACGTTTCGAAAAAAAGCATTGGTATATTTTTAATAGTAATTGGAACTAAATTACTGTCTGGTGTTGGAACTAAATTACTATCTGGTGTTGGTAGAGGGTTTTTATTACAACCACAATCAGCAGCTTTCGGAGCAGTTTCGTGAGTATGGCCTTTACAGTTACACATTTTTATAATATAATATAATATAATAGTTTTATCCAAATATTAAATTATATCATTGTCTTTAAATTCTTTTTTAAACAAATTCATATATTTTATCCACCACGATTTTTCCTCGTTTTTCTTCCTGAGCCCTTAAGCCCCTTTCGAATAAAACCCCGGATTTTCTCTCTTTCTTCATAAATCTGATCCACAATTGGTAAAAAGAAAAAGCGAAACTTTGAACGCATTTTCTTCAATTCATTCACCGAAACCCAACGTATTTCTTCTTTTTCAAAGATTTTCGAGTTTTTAATGACCTTTGGATCCAACCTTTTTTGTAAAAAACGCTGATTGTTATTGTAGTAAAAAGGTAAGGCCTCATCATAAACAATGGGAAAAATATGCGTTCGATAAGGACGATGACCTTCTGCGTGATAATCGACAGGATAAGTTCCGTTTTTCTGCAACATTCGTCTTACGTCGCTCATTGATCCTAAAAATCCGGTCAATTCTTCCGTTCCTTCCCGTACGGCCGTTTCAAAAAAACTCTCATTCTTATCCGTCCCACCGCCAAAATCCGCAAATCCGGCTGCGGTATCCTCATATTTATTTTCTTTTCCGAATAAAAAATACAATTCATTTTTATAAATCGTTGTTGGTAAAATCCCTGCACCCATCTCTATAATAAGCTAAGGAAATAATCGATCATTAAAAAATAGTTATCGATTATTTATCTCTTACACATTCGGCTATTTAAATAGCTTAGGAACCGTTACCTTTGTGACTGATTAACCGCCGACTAGTCGGCGTTTTAATTGTCAAAAGGTGTAAAAATCTCTCACTTTAAGAATCAAAATATTCGGCATTACAAGATATTCCCGTGATTTGATTTATTTTCTCGGTAATTATGTCTCTCCCAGGTAAAATAACATAGTTACGATTCAATTGAAGAAAATGATTTCGATAGTCCAGATTAAAATAATCAACCATACAATCCGTATATTTGATTTTACAAATTTTGTTTAAAATGGAACGGGACAATAAATATAATAAATAATGGGTTGGATGTTCATTGGTATTGAAAAAAAGATGATTTCTATGATTTTCTACTACATATTCAAAATCTTTAAAATCACTCTCTTGAATACTACGTTTTAAAGACTCGAATGAATTCACATATTCTTCTCTCGAATCCGTAACATAAGTCAATCGTAAATTCGGTATTTTTAATACCAAAGTGTTTGGATTTACATATTGCTCAATTCGATCAGCATTTACTCCATAATCATTAAAGTGTTTCATATAAATAAAAACATTACTTCTTTGGACAATTTCTTGAATACGGTGTCGAATATAATTCATATCAAAATTCTCATATCCTTGATCTTTAAAATACCAACTCGTAATGATATAAATATTATACTGATAATTTGTAAATTTATTTAACATATAACCAATCGTAGATAAATGACACGAACCAAATAAAACGATGGTTTGATTACGATGATTATTAATATAATGAAAATAATCTTTTTTTAAATGATTCATATAATCAGTCCATTCCATCTAAAAAGATTATATAATTTATTCCAATATTATCTTTTTTTAACCTTGGCGCATTAAACTAATCCGAAGTAATAAAAAGTGGTTTTTCAGAGATACATGAAACATTCAAGTGATTTTGAAGTAAATATTTATACATTTCTTTATTTTCCATAAAAAGAAAATCAAATTCTACCAAAATATAGATTGATTTTCTAAATACAAATCCAGAATTGGGTAATATAATATTTTTAATATCATCTATAAAATACATTCCTTCTTTGTATTTGTCCATTTTAATTTCTTTTACTTCGTTTTCTTTTATTAAATTTTTACTAATTTTTTTAAAGGTAGAAAAAATAACATCCGCATTTTGTTTATTATCTAAATACTCGATACAGAATTTGGAATAACTTGTTTTATATTTATCATTTAAATTTACCATCAAAAAATATTCTGTATCTAAATTTTTTATACATTCATTTGGGTCATCTACACTAAATAAATGAATATTTTCATATTCCGAAAATGGACTTTCAGATAAATTATCAGTATTCAATGATTCGTGTGTAATAAAAACCAATTGCAGATTTTCCTGATTCTCTTGGCGAATAAAATTATCGATTAAATTCACAAGTGAAACAGAAGAAAATTTTTCTTTCAAAATACATATCCACGTTAATTTATGTTTAAATGTTTTTACCTTCAATTTATCTAAATCATACGTTATTTTTTTATTAAATGACATTAATTCTATATGTGTTTTATCCATTTTTTTTAAATATTCGTGTGCATCTTTTACTGCGGTAAAAAAAATGTTTTCATCTGTTAATATTTCCAATTCATTGATATCTTCAAAATAAAGCGGATAATCACAACCGACATATTCTTCCATCGATTTATTGTATCTTGTAATAAAGGGTGTATTAAATTTCAAACATTCCAAGATAATATTACTTCCCACAGAATCTTCCAAGTCAATAAAAATACAAGAATTTTCAAAAATTTTTAAATATTCTTCATCTGTTAATTCATTAATAATATTAATATTTTTTACTTTATTATATTTCAAAATATGATCATTCCATTCATTCACAAAATCATTTTTTATTAAAATACTTTTTTTGAATTTTTCGGGTGGAACAAAATCAATAAAGGTCTTAAAATTACGTAACCACCAACCAACGTGAAATATTTTTTTACTATTTTTAAATAAATCAAAATTAAATTCTTTTTCGGATTCATTCATTTTCATATCGATTGGATGATTAAGAGAGACTATTTTATCTTTCAACGATGGATAAGTATCATAAATATTTTTTTTATGATCGTTCGATAAAACATAAAGAAATTTCAAATTTTCAGCTAATTCATTATTAAGATTATTTATTATATTTTTATTCATTTGTTCATCATTCATAATGATACTTTTACTAACTTTTTTTTTATATTCCTTATCATTGAACGTTAAACAAGGTGGATTATGTAAAAAACTAACAAATTTATAGTTATTTGATTTGATAATATTAATATACTCTTTACTTTGAATTTTGTTTCCCCATAAAAGCAATTTTTCAATCCATTCATCAAAAAATATATTTTCTTTATATTCATCATCTTTGTTTATGTCTTGGAAGTAAGAAATAAATTGATTAATTACGCCTTTCCATCCATAATAATGAGTTCCATAAAAATCAAATAATTTTTTAAATATCACGTTTTTTTTACCATCTGTATTATTTTTCAAAAAAAAAAAATCATTTTTTTTACTTTTTTCGATTAATTGACTTTCTTTTTTTTTACTTTTTTCGATTAATTGACTTTCTTTTTTTTTAATCTTTTCATAATTTTCTAATTCGATTTTATTTAAATCATAGCTAACTCTTTTTTCTTTCTTACCGTGATTTATCCAGTGATTCCAAGCTTCCATTTTTGTTTTCAAATTTTTTAAATCTTTATAATTACTTATATATGTTTTCCAATCAAAAATTTCATAATCGTTGTCTGTATTATTATGTAATATAAAGTATTTCCTTTTTTCTTTTTTACCGTGATTTATCCAATGTTCCCAAGCTTTTTCTTTTGTATCTAAATGATTTAAATCAGGGTAGTGTTTAATATAAGAACGCCAGTCAAACTTTTTAAATTCTTCGGTTTTTTCAATTTTATCTACCTTTTTTTCATTTTCTTTTTTTTTCTCCATATCCTCTTTAGTTTTATCAGTAAAAAAAATTCTATTTTCGTCCTTACCGTGATTCATCCAATGCTTCCAAGCTTTTTCTTTCGTGTTTAAATGACTTAAATCCGGATAATAACTTACATAATCACGCCAAAAAAAATTCTTTGAAGTATATTCGTTCATTTGAACGTTAGATTCAATAAATGATTCATTATCATCTAATTCTTCCTCTAAATCCTCATTTAAATCAATCACTTTTTTATCTAGATTAGAATCTACGATGATTGAATCTTCTTCTAAATCCTCGTCTAAATCAATGACCCTACTTTTTATTTTTTTAATTTCTTTCTTTTTATCTGGATTTGATTCTAAAATAATTGAATCTTTATTGATATCATCCATCGATTCTTCATCTGAAACAATATCTTTTTTTAAATTATTAACATTTTCCATTATATTTTTTATTTCTTCACTTAAATAGGTATTAAAACTATCTGTTTCAAAATCATCTACAATATTTTGCTCCTTTTTTTTTGTCTTCTCTTTATTTATCATATTAGCAAAAAAATTTTTATTCATATTTTATATTTATATATAAAATAAATATAAAAAATATATAAAAAATAAAAGAATAAATTAATAAATCATTTTCTACTAAATCATTTTCCAATCAGGGAAAAAAAAAATATCCCCATACCATTTATTATCAATATTTGGATAATATATATTTTCCGAAAAAAAAGCAAAAAATCCGATTAACCAAGAAAATGTTCCTCCAGATAGTATAATATGTTTACACGTACTTGCAAACTTGATTGTATCTGTTTCATCATAATTCAATATTTTAAGATTATATTCTTGAATTAAAAATTGACAAATTGGACTATTCTCATCATCACTCGAAATAAAACCATTATCAAAATGTATTTGAGAAATCGCTTTTTCGTAATATTGATAAACATTATTAATTCGCGATTTCACGTCGCCTAATCTTAAATGTATATATAAATCATTATTTTTACTATAACGTTCTCTAAAAATATTATTTTTTATGATGTTTATTTTTGTTTTTGCTTTACCAAAATAATATTTTAAAGCATAAGTAAATTCTTTGGTTTGACACCACATATTATTTGTAATCATTAAATTCGTTTTTTTATAGTCCTTTTGACAGATTAAATCATAAAAGTTTCTATCATCCAAGACAAAACTTTCTTGATAAGTATTTGTTCCTATAAATAAATCAATTCCTAACCTTTTAAATTTATTATAATATTTATAATTAAATTTTAAATTATATTTCATCGAGAGAAAATGTATCGCCATATTAATAAAAAATAAATTACCAAATCTGCCATTATGTATTTTCGAATTATTGATTAAATAAGTCGGCCTTTCTTCTTTGATACCGTGGTATAACCAATGATTCCAAACATTCATTTCATTTTTTAAACGGTTCAAATCTTTATTTATTTTCATATACTTAATCCAATCAAAATTTAAAAATTCATAACGAAGCATACAATTATAATTTTCTAGATATAAAGGTCTGTTTTCTTTTTGTCCAGTGTTTTTCCAATGATTTAAAGCATCCTTTTCATTTCGAATACCATCTATAAAAAGTTCTGGATTAGTACATAAATACATTACCCAATCAAAATCCTCTTTTTTTTCTTCTTGATTTTGATTTAAATCAAAATAATAATCTATGTAAATATTCATAAAATAAATCATATCATCATTTACATTCTTAATCGGTAGAAAATCATTATCTTTCACAAAAAAATCCCTTTTCTCTTTTTGTCCATTATTTATCCAGTGATTCCACGCATCTTTTTCTCTCATTATCATATCTATTTGTAAATCATTATATTTTAGTATATACCTTTCCCAATCAAATATTTCATAAGAATAATCCATTTAAAATAATTTGTTCTTATATATAATAAATGAAAATAGTTATTCACGCGTGGACACATAAATTCAATATTGATCAAGAACATTTGAAAAAATATAACTATTATAATGAAACCAATTTTTATTTTGGGTTAGGTGATCTTATTCGATCTACGATCAAATTATTTCATCTATCAAAAATAATGCATTTTAGGCTCATTGTAGATGTTCAATTACATCCAATCTCCCATTTTTTAAAATGGGAAAATCACGAATACAGTAATCTTGTAGTAGAAAATAAAGATAATGTAGATTATGTTTGTTATGGCGGTGTTGAAGATTACATTAATCGACACAACGAAAATGATATAATGTTTATATTAACCAATGATTTTTGTCACGAAGAACATATTACAAATGAATGTAAAGACTTTATTAAAAAAATACTCACACCTAAAGATGATTATCATCATTTTATTCAAAGAAAAATTCAAAATATACCTTATTCGAATTATAATATCATACATTATCGCCTTAATGATGATGAATTTTTAAAAAGAGATACAAACCTCGTTTTTGAAGAAATTTATCATAATCTTAAACATTTTAAAGAAAAAAACGATGTTTTAATCACAGATACGTCCAAATTCAAATCTTTTGTTTTTTCCAAAAATGAACCTGTTTTTATGTTTGATATTAAAATATGTCATTTAGGATTAAGTACCAATTTAGATGAAATAAGAGACACTTTATTCGAATTCTTTTTAATCACCAAATCTTCTAAGATAAAAACGTATTGTAGAATTCACGAAATGTCTGGTTTTGTAAAATGGATTAGTAAAATTTATGATATACCGATTTACAAGATTTAGACAACAAAGTCTTTTATTATTTGGTTCAATGCAAAATCAATATCAGTAAATTCGAAATCAGGGAAAAGATATTCCATTTTTGAAAGGTTCGGAGTCATTAAATTTGTTTTTTTATTTTCTCCTTCTTCATTGAATCGAATAATCCCTTGATAATCTATGATTTCAGCTATTTTTTTTGCTAATTCTTCGATTTCAATGATTCCATTTTTATTGAAAATCATTATATTTCCTACCAATTTTTCATCTTCTTTTTCAATGACTTGTTCAATAATTCTTATAATATCTTTTACATAAATTAAATTTAATTGATTTTTAGGAGATGATTCAATAGATATATTTTTATTCTCTCTTTTCACATTTATCATTTTTGTAATAAGGGAAGGAACAATCCTTCCATTCATTATATATTGGTCTTCTTCACCAAAAATATTCGGCATTATCAAACAAATGATTTTCATTTTATCACGTTTCATAAATAATTCCATTTGTATATTTTGACATCGTTTCGATTCTAAATAACCCGTATTATTTTTTATGGTCCCTTCAGTTAAATCGTTTTCATCATAATTTTCTCTTACTTCTTCTCCAAATAAACGATAAGTTGAAAATAAAATTAATTTTTCTATTTTCATTTCTTGACAACATTCCAGAATATTCATTAAAATTACGACATTTTCATCAAAAATGACATTGTTATTTTTTTTTTGATTTAACATCGAACTACCTACTACTCCAGAAGCATTGATTACAATATTTGGTTTATTTAAATGCATATATTTTTTTAAAGCAATTTTATCTTTTAAATCTACCTTTTCTCTAGTTAAATAACAATATTCATAATTGTTCTTTCCATAATTATCTTTTAAATTATTTTTTAAATTTTTACCGATAAATCCATTTGAACCAATAATTAATATTTTTTTATACATTATATATATAATATTCATTTATAATAATATTATTCAATGAAAGAAATTTGTCATTTGGAAAAAGCCAAACAAATAATGTCCAACTTAAATATTATTATTTATGGAACGATTCGTGATATTGAAAAACATTTTTTAAATTCTTTTTCGAACCTAGATATTTTAACACATTACTTTCATCAAGTATACATTATTATTTTAGAAAATGATTCCAAAGACAATACTCGTAATCTTTTGATAGAATGGCAACAATCCAAACATTCTTCCAATATAAAAAAACATATCTTTTTATTAAATCATTTAGATGAAAAATATCCTTTACGTGCACATCGACTAGCCTATTGTAGAAATATTATTTTACAACATATCGCAGAAATAAATATAAATAATCATTATCAATATGCATTTCATTGTGATTTAGATGATCGTTTCTGGTCAATCAATTTTGATAGTATCTGTAATTGTTTTCAATACGATTTAAATGATTGGGATATGATGTCTTGTATTAATAAAAATTATCAATATTATGATTTTTGGGCATTACGTTGCGAAAATACTTGGTTTGATAAAAACATCTTTTCTTGTGAAGCCAACAATATTCCTTATGAAAGTAAAGGTCCAGAATTTTGTTCTTTTTTAAAAAAAAATAAACTTATATCTGTCAATTCCGCGTTTAATGGATTCGGAATTTATAAATTATCTGCTATGAAAAATTGTTATTATTCTGCTGAATATCATTGTAATAAATGTCGTAATAAAAACATAGGTTGTATAGAAGATAATGACCATATTGGGTTACATAAACAAATGAAAGAAAAATCAGCAAAATTATTTATAAATACCAATTTGGTTCTTACTTATTTACCAGATTATGCAATGCCTTATAATGAATACATTTTTAATTTAGAAAAAAAGATACCAAATCTCAGTAAAGATCCAATTTATTATCTTCTTACGAATCATATTATTACGGAAGGAGTATGGCTCAATTTTGGTATTAAAGATGGTGAAATTATCAATCAAATATCAAAATATACCGAAAAAAATATATTTTGTTTCGATGAATTTGAAAATCAAATTGAAAAAAAAAAAGGTCATTTGAATATGTATACTTTTCAAAAATTTAAAGAAGAAATCAAACCTTTTTTGAATAAAAATATAAAAATATTTCCTGGATATTTTAGTGAAACCATTCCTCCGTTTGAAAAGGTATATTTAAAAGAAGAATGCGTTTCGTTTTTAAACATTCATTCTAATTCTTATCAATCTACCAAAACGATTCTGCATTCTTTGGTACATACAATCAAAAATAATTGTATTCTTGTTTTTAATGAATTTATTAATTATCCAGGTTATTTTCTTCACGAATTTAAAGCTTTCTATGAATTTGTTCAAGAATATAATATAAAATTTGAATTTATTGGAGCCAATGATCATATAAATATGAATCTAGCAAAAGAAAATAAATATACGAAAAAATGTGTCGTTATTAAAATCATAAATAATCCATTGTTTAATAATCATTCTTATACTTATTCGATTGATCCTGATTTTGATTGGAATTTTTACATTGGTCAATATGATGATTTGAAAACCATTGAAACGGAAGAAGAAGCCTGGTATCATTGGAAACATTACGGTTCAAAAGAAGGTAGAAATCATAAAAATATAAATCAATTGATTTGTACAAATGACTCATATGATCGAAAAAAATTCGATTGGATTTATTATATTACTCAATATGAGGATTTAAAAAATATACAAACTGAAGAAGAAGCTTGGTACCATTGGATACATAATGGGTTGAAGGAAGGAAGAAATTATAAAAAAATGTTTAAAAATAAAAGTCAACAAAAAGTTGAAAATAATAATCAAGAAGAAATAAAAAAAAACATACAAACACCGAAATCCATTATCATCGATGAATTTGAAATTTTTGATTGGGAATATTATATTTATAAATATAATGATTTAAAAACGTTAAAAACAAAAGAAGAAGCGTGGCATCATTGGACGCATTATGGATTCAAAGAAGGAAGAAGTTATGATTCATTTGATTGGTATTTATATTTACAAATAAATCCAGATCTTGGTTTAAATGGTATTGTTACTCGAGAAAGTGCTATTTATCATTGGAATCATTATGGAAAAAAGGAAGGAAGAAAATATATTTAATTGATTTTGATTTTATTTTGATTTTATTTATTTTTATAAAAAATAGTAAATATTATAAATATATAATATTTATTTATAAATATGAGAATCATAATTTTTGGATCAAAAGGTTGGATTGGTGGTCAATTTGTAGATATTTTGAAAAATACACAAATTGAATTTTTTGAAGGAAAATCACGGGTTGATGATGAAAAAGAACTCTTGAAAGAAATTGAAGAACTGAAACCTACCCATATTATTTCATTCATCGGTCGAACTCACGGAAAGATTGGTGAAAAAATTTATTCCACGATTGATTATTTAGAACAAGAAGGTAAATTAGTAGAAAATGTACGTGATAATTTATTCTCTCCTTTATTACTCGCTTCCATATGTAGTGAAAAAGGTATTCATTATACTTATTTAGGAACAGGTTGTATTTTCAAATTTGATGATCAAGAGGGCCATCCTTTCGGTTTAGAAGAAGGTGGTTTTACGGAAGACTCTTTACCAAATTTCTTCGGTTCTTCTTATTCCATTGTGAAAGGATTTACTGACCGATTTATGCATTTGTATAAGGATTCAGTTTTAAATTTACGTATTCGAATGCCTATTACTGGAGAGAAAAATCCGCGTAATTTTATTACCAAGATTACCAACTATGAAAAAATATGTTCCGTTTCGAATTCGATGACCGTTTTACCTGAACTTCTACCTATGGTACTTGATATGATGCGTCAAGGATTGAAAGGTACCATCAATTTGACCAATCCAGGACTCATTAGTCATAATGAAATGTTGGAAATGTATCGTGAAATTGTTAATCCTGCGTTTACCTGGAAGAATTTCTCTCAAGAAGAACAACGCTCGATTTTGGCATCGGACCGTTCCAATAACTTTTTAGATACGACTCGTTTAGAAAGTCTTTATCCACAAGTACGTAACATTAAAGATGCGGTTCGTGAATGTTTAATAAGTTATCGAGAGAAAATGGATAAAGAATATATGAGTTTACACGATGTTGATGTTGATGTCGATTTTGGATTAACTAATGAAACGGATGATTCTCAAGTAAATTTATTAGTAACGGGTGGTTGTGGTTTCATCGGTAGTAATTTTATTAACTATTATTTTCCCAAAGAAAAAATCAATCGATTAGTTAATTTTGACGCTATGTATTACTGTGCCAATGAAGATAATGTCTTTGAATATATTCGTAAATCATCAAAGTATGTTTTAGTCAAAGGTAATTTATGTAATACTACATTAGTAGAGGAAACCTTGAAAAAATATAACATTACTCACATCATTCATTTTGCTGCCCAATCCCACGTTCAAAACTCCTTTGAAGATTCTATTAAATTCACTTATGATAATATCTTGGGAACACATACTTTATTGGAATGTAGTAGAAAATATGCGAAATTAGTGAAATTTATCCACGTATCTACTGATGAAGTTTATGGAGAATCAATGAACAGTGTAGAAGAACACCATAAGACCGAACAAAGTATTTTATGTCCTACCAATCCTTATGCTGCTACCAAAGCTGGCGCGGAATTAATTGCTCAGAGTTATGAACATTCTTATAAAATGCCAATTATTATTACACGTGGTAACAATGTTTATGGACCCAATCAATACCCTGAAAAACTGATTCCTTTTTTTATCAAATTATTGAAAGAGGGAAAAAAAGTAACGATTCAAGGAAATGGAACTTCCGTACGTGCTTTTTTACACGCTTATGATACCGCACGCGCTTTTGAATCGATTTTAGAAAAAGGCCAAATTGGCGAAATATACAATATTGGATGTGATGAAGGAATGGAATATTCAGTGATGGAAATTGCAAAAATATTAATTAAAATGATTCATAATACAGAGAATTATGATGATTGGATTGAATACATTGCCGACCGTCCTTATAATGATATGCGTTATTATATTAGTAATCAAAAGTTGAAAGATTTGGGATGGACCATTGAAATTGATTTAATGACCGGAATCAAAGATTTGGTCAATATAAAGAATTATCGAATCAAACTTTTAGATCTTTTTTTAATGGAAAAGAGAGAAAATAAAAAGGATTTTTTCGGGAATTGGATAAAAGATGAGAATTATATAGAAGAATTACATCAGAAATTTATTTCCGCTGAACCTTTTGAACATATTATTATTCCTCATTTTTTAAATGAAGATTTTATCCGTGAAATTGTCAATCATTTTCCAAAAGTTGATAATAAATGGTATCATTATAATAACCCTATTGAAAAAAAATTTGCTTATGATAATATTTATCAATTAGAAGATTGTATTAAAAACTATTTCAATGTTCTCTCTAGCGAAGAAATTACTCAAGTATTTCGCAAAATAACCGATATTGAAAATCTTGAATTTGATCCTTTTTTACACGGTGCGGGTTTACACGCACATCCTCGTAATGGGTGTTTAAATATGCATTTGGATTATGAAAAACACCCTCATAGTAATAAACAACGTAGATTGAATTTGATTTTATATTTAAATGAGGAATGGAAAGAAGAATGGAATGGACATAGTGAGTTATGGAATAAAGATATGACTGAATGTGTAGTAAAATCTTTGGTGAAATTTAATACTTGTTTAATTTTCAAAACCAATGAAATTTCTTGGCACGGATTACCGGAAAAAATTCAATGTCCTGATGATGTGTTACGTAAATCTCTTGCTTATTATTATATTTCTCCTTTGATTAATCAAGCTGATAGTAAAAAAATGGGATGTAATGAAACCGGATATCGTACCAAAGCAACCTTTGTAAAACGACCCCAAGACCCGGAAGATGAGAGAATGAATGAATTGTATAAAATACGTCCTCATCGTTTAATTACCAAAGAAGATATGGAGAGAATCTGGCCTGACTGGTAGGGTAGGGGGATCCCGTAGGGAATCCCCCCTACGACCCCCTCCTTGTTAATGTCGAAGGTATTTAGCAAGAGTGTTTTGGTGCGCAAGTCTCTACAAAGAAAAATAAAATAATATTTCGCAAAGCAAAATATTATTTTTAATATGATTGTCTATTCTGCGCCGAGTTAATTAAGTAAAAAGCAAGGAGGGGGTCTCCCGTAGGTAAGGGGGGACGTATGTCCCCCTACTCACCTACAATCTTGTTCGACCATTTCTTTTACCAAATCATCAAACGAATATTGTGGTTTCCATCCTAAAATTGTTCTTGCTTTGGTACTATCGCCTAAAAGTTCATCGACTTCGGCAGGACGGAAATACTTTTCAGATACGAAAACTAGTTCTCTCCCAGTATTCACATCATAACCAATTTCATTGATTCCTTCTCCTTTCCATTGAATAGTTAATCCCTTGAGCGCAAAGGATTTCTCCACAAATTCTTTTACACTATGAAATTCATTGGTAGAGAGAACGTAATCATCCGGAGAATCATTCTGTAAAATTCGCCACATTCCTTCCACATAATCTTTGGCGTGTCCCCAGTCTCTCATTGAGTAAATATTACCAAGAACTAATCGGTCTTGTTCTCCTTTTAAAATCTTTCCTAAAGCAATGGTTATTTTTCTAGTAACAAAAGTATGACCTCTTCTTGGCGATTCGTGATTGAAAAGAATACCTGAACAAGCAAACATTTCATAAGATTCACGATAATTTTTCGTAATCCAATGTCCATATAATTTTGCTACTCCATAAGGAGATCTAGGATAAAAAGGTGTCGTTTCTTTTTGTGGTACTTCTTGGACAAGTCCAAACATTTCCGAAGTAGAGGCCTGATAAAAACGGATTTTTTCTAATGCAATACCACTATTTCTTAATCCTTCTAATAATCGTAAGGTTCCTAATCCGTCGGAATTACCAGTATATTCAGGTAAATCAAAGGAAACTTTTACGTGACTCATTGCACCTAAATTATAAACTTCAAATCTTTCCAAAGAATCACCATATACTTTTGCAATTTCGTGTAACACATTTAATAAACTAATACTATCAGTCAAATCCGCATAACGTAAAATCAATTGATCAAAAATAGTATCAATACGTTGAGTATTCAAACTTGAAGAACGACGAATCAGACCCCATACTTTATACCCTTTTTCAAGTAAAAGTTCAGCTAAATAAGATCCGTCTTGTCCTGTAATACCGGTTACTAATGCTACTTTTATAGGTGTTGTCATAATTATATTATTTATTTGTTATTATAATTTCCTGTTTTTACCGAAAAAATAAATTTCTTTCTTAATTATAATGTATCATTTTGTTATTTTATCTGGCGGCTCCGGTTCAAGATTATGGCCGAAATCTCGAGAGAAATTACCTAAACAATTTTTGGCACTTACCAATCATTATACAATGTTTCAAAATACATTATTACGTGTTGAAAATGTCGTCGAATGTTTAGAAAAGCATTTAGAAAGTCTAGAAAATAAACTGTTTTCACAATACAGAATTTCAGTCATTTGTAATCAAGAACATTCTCATATTGTTGAAAATCAAATTCAAGAAATGAAAAATGAGAAAAATATTAATGTTCAAATCATTTGCGAACCGAAAGGTCGTGATTCTGCCCCAGCTATTTGTATGGCAACCTTATTAGGATTAAAAGATGATTATACTTTTATTTTACCTTGTGACCATATCTTTGACAATGAAGAATTCTCTCGTTGTTGTATCGATTCTTTAAAATATTTGGAACATTCAATTGTTACTTTTGGAATTCGTCCTACACATCCTGAAACCGGTTATGGTTATATAGAAACAAATCAAAATCACGATACCATACAATTTATTGAAAAACCGAACGCCGAAAAAGCAACCAAATATTTCAAGGAAGGTACTTATTTATGGAATGCCGGAATTTTTATTTTTAAAAACGAAAATATGATTCAATGTTTCGAAAAATATGCCCCTGATATTTTAGATTCTTGTGAGAAAATCCTGGAAAATACCGATGTTTTTAAGAAAAAAACTCTTGTATTAGATTCCTCTTTTTCAAATTGTCGTGCCATCTCCATTGATTATGCCATTATGGAAAATTTATGTAGAGAGACCGATATTTCATTCAAAGTAGATAAAAAAACCATTCCTTATCAATCTTATTGGAATGACATTGGTTCGTTTTCTTCTTTATATCAACAATTATTATCCCAAGATTTTTTTAATGATGAAAAGGAAGGGGAAAATGTTCTAAAAGGGGATATTTTTACCCTTGATACAAAAAATTCTTATATTGATTGTGAAAAAGGATTCGTTGCTACTATTGGAATAGAAAATATGATGATTGTCAATACTCGTGATGCATTATTAGTATGTCATAAAGATAAAAGCCAAGAAGTAAAAAAAGTAGTTGATTATTTAAAGAAAAACAAGAGGGAAGAAGCTCTTTTTCATAGTAAGGTTTATCGACCTTGGGGTTATTACGTGAATATTGAAGGAGGTGACCATACTGGATTCAAAATAAAAAGAATCGCTGTTTATCCTGGTAAACGTTTGTCTCTTCAATCTCATCATTTCCGAAGTGAACATTGGGTCATTGTCAAGGGAGAAGGAAAGGTTCAAGTGGGTATAGAAGAAATATTTTTAAAAAAAGACCAAAATGTTTATATTCCAGTGAACACGTTACATCGTATTGAAAATATAGGAGAAGAATTATTAGAATTCACAGAGACTCAAATAGGTCATTATTTAGGAGAGGATGATATTGTTCGATACGAAGATGATTTTGGAAGAGTCTAATAGAATGATTATTTTGTAAAATGTTTATTTTTATTATATAATTATATTTATAGTTATATTATGTCAAAAAAATCATTTGATTTAAAAAATTTTAATTGGAAAACTTATCTAAAAATGAATCCAGATTTAAATCAAAATTTTCAAGAAAAAGATGCAATCTATCATTATATTCATTATGGGGTTTATGAAAATAGAAAATATAAAGAGGTTCCTTTGCCAAATAATTTTAACTGGAAAAATTATTTAATATTGAATCCAGATTTACATCAAAATTTGGAAGAAAATGATGTTATTTGTCATTATTTAAATTTTGGTTATTATGAAAATAGAAAATATAAAAATATTTATTTACCAAACGATTTTAATTGGAAAAATTATTTAATATTGAATCCAGATTTAGATAAAAATTGTCAAGAAAAAGATATTATTTATCATTATTTAAATTTTGGTTATTATGAAAATAGAGAATATAAAGAAAATATAAAAAATGAAGAAAATATAAAAAATGAAGAAAATATAAAAAATGAAGAAAATATAAAAAATGAAGAAAATATAAAAAATGAAGAAAATATAAAAAATGAAGAAAATATAAAAAATGAAGAAACAGAATATCTTAAAAATCATAATGAATTAATAAGAGATAAATTAAAACTTTATGAAAATTATAGTACTACTACTGTTATAAAATTTATAAAAAACAATATTGATATTATTGAAAAAGAACACTTATATAAAATATTAAATAATCCAATTCTTTTCAATAAATATATACTAGGGTTATCTAGTGTCAAACAAATAACATATGAAATAAAAAAAATATATAATTTGACAAAAAATATTTGTCATATTCATTGTTTTAAACTATCTTTATTAAAACAAATGTTTGAAAATAATCTTCTTTTATTGAATCTTTATTTTGATATTATTGTTACCTATTCAATAGAAGATGATATTGAATTAATAACCGCATATAATTACATTACTTTTTTAAAAATAGAAAATATTGGTGCTGATGTTGGTGCAAGATTTGTAATAAATAAATATTTAAAAGATATAAAATATAATTATAAATATATTTTTTTTATTCATTCCAAATCCAATGATATGAAGCGTAAAGAATATTTAAACCCTTTTATTAATAATCTTTCTTACATAAATGAATTATTAAATAAAGAAGAAATTTTGAGTGGAATATTCAATGACCTTATATTATGCGGAGATTTACAAGGGTTTTATGTTAATAATGTCTTTAATAGTGAATTAATAAAAGATAATATTCGATGGTTAAATAATAATGAATATATGGAAAATTTATTTCATTTCAATGAAATTATAACTAACAATTATTTATTTCCTGAGGGAAACTTTTTTATTTTAAGTAATTTAGTTGTAGAAAAATTATATTCAGATATACTTTTTTATAATATATTGAATTATCCAAATTCTTTTGAATATTTATGGGTAAAAAAATATTATAAACTAGATAATTATAACGTGGAAAATGTTTATAATGAATATAAAATGAAAAACTATTTTGGCAATAATATGGAAACCGGATTAGCTTGGAAAGGTTTGGCCGATTGTTGTATTGAACACTCATTTGAAAGATTACCTATTATTTATATTCATCATTTTAATATGTCACAAATGAAAATTGTCTCGAGTGAAATTTCAAAAAATATTAAAAATCTGGAAAAATTAGAAAAGATTATAAATACCAATGTAAAAAAAATAGATGAATATAATAAATTTTTACAAAATGAAATAAACGATGATATTTTATGTGTTATTGCGTGTCATACAAATATTAATTTAAAATTTAAAACTTTACTACATAATATAAAATATTTTTTAGAAATATCAAATGATATTGTTATTATTAATTCTTTAGAATATCAGAATAATGATATCGAAAAACAAATTCAAGAAAAATATAAAGGAGATTATATTATTTTTAACAACTTTTTAACTGACGTGTTATGTGAATTATATAAAAATCTTTATCCAGATGTTGTAAATTTAAATAATGAACAAATTAGAACTCATTGGATTGAATTTGGAAAAAAAGAAGGTAGAAATTTTGGTGAACATAAAGTAACAAATATATATTTTTATTATTTAGAAAATAATAATTTGTTATGTCAAGGTAAATGGTCTAGATATTTAAGTAATATAAATTATTGTAAATATAAAAATATTATATTAACGAATGATAGTTTTATTGTTACAAAATCCTTACTTGAATTTCGAAAGTTGTTTGATTTAAAAAATATAGAAATGATCAGTTTAATCGATTCTTATGAAAATACTTATCATTATACAGATTTTTTAAGATGCTATAATTTAAAAGGTATTCAAAAAATATTAAATTATTATGAGGAAAACAAAGACAAAATAACTGATTTTAATTCTGTTATTAGCTATTATGAAATAAATAGTAGTCATATATTTGAAGATAAAACAACCTTATATAAAAATGATACAAAATACAATGGAAACATACATTTTGATAATCAAAAAATAAAAGAATATATTTATGAAAAAAAATATCCTATTATAAAGTTAAAAAAAATACAAAAAACTGTTTATAATGATGATTTTCCTATTGATTTTGATCCTATAAAATATCTTGAATTAAATGCGGATTTATTGTATTTAAATATGACAAATGAAGAATTAATAATTCACTTTAAATTATGTGGTATGAAAGAAGGAAGACTTTATAAAAAAAATCAATCCATTGTTTTACCCGATTTTATTTCTGAATATTTAAAAAATATTAATTTTGATTTTTCTTAATAAATTTTTGAATTTATATTAGCAAAAATTTTAATTATTTATTGTGAATAATAATATAATAATATAATAATAATAATATATTATTAATGACAAACACAACAGTATGTTTAATTAGTGTATTTAAAAATGAATCTCATATAATTCAAGAGTGGATTGAACATTATTTAAAAGAAGGTGTAAATCATTTTTTTTTAGTAGATAATGGAAGTACAGATGATTATATAGAAAAAATACAAACATATATTGATAGAGGAATCATTACTTTAATAATAGATGATAAAAAACACGCACAAATCGAACATTTAAATAAATTTTTACCTTTATGTAAAAACTTTGATTGGGTTATTGTAGTTGATTTAGATGAACTTGTTTATTCAAGAAATGGATATAAAACAATAAAGGAATATTTAAATTCTTTAAGTGAAAATGTTTTACAGGTGTATATTCCTTGGAAAATGTATGGTTCTAACAGTTTTGTTCAACAACCATCTAATGTAATAAATAATTTTATTCTTAGAAATTTATACAATGAATTACATATTATTAACGGTAAATGTATTACAAGAGGAAAAAATATAAGTTATCTACAACAACATTATTCAAATTTAAATGAAGAAAATGGATTATTAATTACAAGCAATAATGAACAACAAATAAATGAAAATAAAACATCAATTAATATTTCCGAAGATATTTTAAAAAATAGTTGTCTTCATTTAAATCATTATGCTATTCAATCTTGGGAATATTTCTATAAAATTAAGATGACAAGAGGTGATGTTCTAAGTCAAAGTGTTGATTTCATAAGAGATGAAAATTATTTTAAAGCTTATGATTTTAATCATTTTATGGATGATGAGTTGAAAAATAAAAATTATGCATAATTATTTACGTAATATTCTATTAATTTTATATTTTCAAGTTTTGCTATTTCAGTATTATATCCCGTTCCTGGAGGTTGTTCTACACATACACTATAATCTCGAACTACATATTTTTGTATTTTGTTTGATTCTTGAATAAATATTTGATCAATTCCCCAACCCAAATTACTTATTTCGTAATAAGGAATATTTTTTAAATGAGAAACAATTTCAGGTAAAATAAACCAACATGTACAATCTGTATTATTTACAGTATAAAGTTCGTCCCATAATAATTTATTTCTTGAGGGATGCCCAGTAACATCTACATTTGGGGCATAAATACCAATTTTATTACTATTAAATGCGTTTATAGAATTAATTGATATTTTCTCCCAATCAGCATTTGGACTTACATCTCCTGTAATTATACATAAAATATTTCCTTCAGGGATGTTTTTAATAGCTATATCAAATTGGCCTCCATAATAAAAATGATCGTTCAATTGAATCGAATTCTCGATATTAACATTTTCATCACAATTGATAATTATTGTATTTTTGAAATAATTGGAAACATTTTTATGTAAATCTATTGCGTTTTGTGTAACTTTTTTCCAAGAAAAAATATAAACATAAATATTATCTTTTGTTATCATTTAAATATATATAATATATATTGTAGTATAATATAAATAAATAATATAATTATGAATAATATACCAAAATTTGTAATTAATCTAAAGAGAAGATAAGAAAGATTAAATAATTTTCTAAATAATTGTCCGTTCAATGATGTAAAAATAATAGATGAATTCGACGGTACATATATAGATAATCTTTATTTTTTTATAATACAGAAAAATTATCTATTGCTCTTGATCACTGGATGATAAAAATATTTAATGAAAATAATATTCCTATTTATGAGTCAAATTCTCTTATTTGTCATTCACCTTATATAAGTGATAGTGATATAAGATAAATAATACAAGTACTTTATTCTTTTTTATTATTCGAAAACCATTCCACAGTTTTTTGAATTCCTTCTTCAATCAATTTAAATTGAAAATCCGGTTTTTCTCTCCTTATTAATTCCTGAATCTTTTCATTCGATACCGTTTTTTTATATTGTCCATCGCTATAATTCGTATCAAAGACGATTCTATCTTCGTAATCAAAACATTTTGCAATGATAGTTGCAACTTCTTTAATTGTTACTTCTTCTTTTTCTGAAGTAGATAAAATCGTATTCGATTCATCTGATTTATCCAAGACGAGAAGAATTAGTTGAGCCAAATCCTGAGAAAAGATAAACTGTCTCAATGGTTTACCTGTTCCCCTTACTATAAAATCTTGATTCGTTTGTTTTGCTAAATAACATCGATGAATCAATACAGGTAATACGTGGCCGTTTTCCAAATCAAAATTATCGTGAGGTCCATATACATTTGTCGGAGAGACACAAATAAAATTGTCTCCGAAATTCTCTCGATATGCCATACAATGGATCTCCAGCATTCTTTTGGAATAAGCATAAGCATCATTCGAAAAATGTGGTGGACCATTATGTAACATTTCTTCCATAATCGGATATTCATCGATTTTATCTGGAAAAATACAAGTGGATAGGCAGGCAACCAATTTTTCTACTTTGTAATGGTGTGCGGATTTAACGACATTGTAATTAATCATTAGATTTTTCTCCAACATATCCACCTTTTGATTCATATTTTTAAATAATCCTCCTACGTTGGCCGCTAGATGAATGACCTTAGTTGGTTGATGGGTTTCAAACATTTTTTTAGTTTCTTCAATAGAAGTCAAATCAAAATCTTTAGAAGATACAAAAATAAATTCTTTTTTTTTGTTATTTATATTATTTGCTTCGATTGCATCGTTTGATTTCATTATTTCTTGAATCGCGTGTCCTACTAATCCGTATCCACCAGTTACTATTATTTTTTCTCTCTTTTCCATCTTTTATAATATATAATATTATTTATAATATTATTTATAATTATTTATTTGAATAACCAAAAAAATAATTTTATCTTTTAATTTGGTGAAAAGATGATTTTCTAAAATTATTCTTTTGGTTGGTTGGTTGTTTCTATTATTTATGAAATATTTTTATTTTCTTTTCTTTTAATTCCTTATAACGTTCTTCATATTGGCCGTGGTAAATATAATGTTGCCACGCCTTTTCTTCCGTATCAATCCTTAATTGTAAATCCTTATAATTATTCAAATATTCTCTCCAATTAAAAAAAATGGGAATATCCATAAATATTCTTTCTTCTTTTTTTCCATAATTATTCCAATGTTCCAATGCTTTTTCTTCAGTATCAACCCCTCCCTTTTTTAAATCCTTATATTTATTAACATAAAATTCCCAATTAAAATTTTGGTTAGACATTTCATTATAATTTCTTAACAAATTAATAAATTATAATAAAAAAAAATATAAAATATATTTACTTTTATATAATGAATTCCAAGGAATTATACAAGGTAAACAAATTAAATGATTTTTATAATGAATATGAAATAAATAAGGAAGAATTAATAAAAAATAAACAATTTTATTTCCGTTTTTTATGTTATTCATATATTGATTTTATGAAATGTATCGAATTACCGAATATTCATATCAACGGTGATTTAGAAGCCGTCTTGATTGAATATCGATGTTTCCCGCATTTGGAGTTTTTAATTCGAAATACCATCCTTAAATTGGGTGAAAAATGGTCACATACAATTGTATGTGGTAATTTAAATTATGAATATATGTGTGATATGTGTGAAAATATATCTCCGAATATAAAAATCATTTTAACTGACTATGATAATCTTTTACCTTCCCAATACAATCAATTCTTAACAAGTATCGAATTCTGGCAATTATTTTCAGGAAAAAAAATTCTTATTTATCAAGAAGATACCGTTCTTTTTAAAAATAATATTAATGATTTTCTTCATTGGGATTATATTGGTGCTCCTTTTCCTAAAAATCAAAATGATACACCAAATTGTGTTGGTAATGGTGGATTTTCATTAAGAACAAGAGACATTATGATAAAAGTGGTCGAATCGATTAAAGTAAAAGAAACCATTTTTGAATCATCGACGCTTCGATATATGAAAAATTCGAATTTAAAATTTCCACCCGAAGATGTATATTTTTCTAAAAATATACAAGATTTTAATCTTGGTAAAGTAGCAGATTGGAATTCTGCTTTTGAATTTTCAAGTGAAAGCATTGTGAATCATCATAGTTTAGGTGGACACAAATTCTGGATTATGGATAAAAGGTGGAAAAATCGAATGAAAACCGCTTTTTCTTATAAAGATTATTTGTTTCATAATGATATACGAAAATATTTAAAACATATTCTCTTAAATGATAGTTATGATAAAACACCGAATATTCCAAACGCGTTTGATGTGGATTTATTTTTTTGTAATTATGTAAATCAAATCAATGAAAATTATGATCTTCATAATGAAAATCATAATAAAATAATAATGGAATTTGTTAAAAATCAAGGTTTAAAGGGTAAAATATATCATCCCAAACAATTGAAAAATATATTTCCTAGTATGAATATATATTCTTTTTTTAATAAAATACTTGTCGAATATAATTTTAACATATATGATGCAAAAGATTTTGTAAATCAATATTTATATCAATTAACGTATGACGAAATATTTGAAAAACTCATTCAAAATAAATACGATCATTTAAATCCAACAATCTCTTTATTATTATTAGTTTTTATAGGAAATGAAATGGTAGGTCAAAACTTGATTGAAAAAATATTAACTTATCAAAGAATACAGTCTTTCAATATTGGTTTCTGTTTTAATTCCCGGGCCATCTATAATAAATTTAAACCTCTTATTAAAAATAATTTTACTTATTATTCTATTTATTTATCCAAAGAATTAGGGACAGACATCACACCTACAATCTTGATGTATGATGATATATCTAGAAAATATACATTTGAACATATTATTAAATTACATACCAAAACAATACAAAACCAATATGAAGATTTGACAAATTATCTTTTAAATCAATCGTTAGATGAATTAATTCAAAAAAAACATAATTATTGTAATTGTATCGGACACGATAACTATTATATTTATTTAAATGAAGATTTATATAATAAAATACTATTACACGAAACCAGTTCTTTTCTAGATACAAAAAAATGTTTTGTAGGAGGAACTATTTTCTATTCTCCTAATAAAGCATTCAAAGAAACAATCGAATTTATTAAAAAGACTAATTTTCGTTGTTATTTTTTCAATAATTTATATGAAAACAATAGTATTAATCAAAATTATTCTCCGATTCATTTTATTGAACGAGTTTTCGGAATTGTTCATCATTAATAATACTCTTTTACATAATCGTAATGTGTTATAAATTCACTGTTATTTGTATTTTTGTAAAATTCAGCTATACTGGATATTTTTAATCCTACCAAAATATCTTTATACCCATTTTCTTTTTCATAAATTATATTTAGTTTTTGATCAATTAATTCTTGGTCTCTAGAAACAACGTCGCTTGTTGAATCACCATCTTGAATATGAAAACAATTAATATCTCTAGATAAATTATAACATTTGTAATTTGTTTTTGATAATTTATAATTTAAATAAGAGTCACTAAACATTTCACCTAAATTAATATCTATTTTTAAAGGATATTTCAAAGGTGAATGAAATACCCAGGTATCTTGAGAGAAAATATTATCTAAAAAAAAGTCTTGAATAGGTAATTGGATCGTATCCCATTTTATATTACCATCAACGTTTGTCTTGTTATTTCTAGAAATTGATAAAAAATGATCATTTTTTAAATTTACGATTTTTGATAAAGTAGTATCATAAAGTATATCTGAATTCGATACAATTACCGGACCGTTTATATTTTTGTTGCAAAAATCAAATATTTTCTGGAAACTAGGTCTTTCATAAATATAAACAATGTTTAAAAATGGAATGGATGATGTATTTTTTAATAAATAAATCACTTCACTAATTAAACTCATATTATCATTTATATTTTTACTTTCAACAAATTCGTGTAAAATATAAATTTTTGAAATATATCTATTTTTTAAATTCATTGATAAACATAACAATAACTCTAAAGATCGTTCTATTTTTTTTTCATTATATAAAGAAGTTATTAAGTGAAAATTACCTGATTTATTATACTTTAAATAATCCAAATATAAAATATGATATAATATTGTCTTATCATCCTCTTGTGTTATGTTATATTTATGTAATAAGTAATCATATGCGATTGTATCATTCTCTTTATAAATAAATGATTTTTTGTTATTAAAATTATATCTTTGATATAAAATTGCTTTTACTTTTTCTTCCATTTTTATATAACAATAATTATTATTATTTCTTCCACTTTTTCCACTTTTGAAAAAGTGGAGCAAAACGATCCGCTAATTTAAAATACAAAGATATAATTTATGAACGTCTTTTATGGTAAAGAAATCTTTTACAATTCGATTACGGATTTCTTCTCTCTCCATATCTGTAAAAAAATAACAATCGATTAATTTATTCATATAACTTTCATAATTGTCATCTTTACTTATTTTTATATCTTTATATTTATCTAGAATATCCAAGTAAATAAAATTATAATCTTCAAAATAGAAATCATCAAAACAATTCATATAATAATTTTTCTCCATATTGGTTAATAAATAATAACTATGATTTAAATTGGAACTACTCAAATCAGTAACCACTAAATTCGGATAACAAATCGAAGACGTATCTTCAAAATAATAAAACATACTTAAATAATCACTATCAAAAAAAGAAAACTGATTTATTTTCAATTCAAACATTATTTTGGCGCCTTCAAACGAATAATAATTAGCGTGTGCACCATATAGCATTATTGACTTTGGGTCTGGTCGATACAAATCATCTTTTACAAATTTCGAATTTAATGTATTGAAATGAAAATCACACCTTCCCAATAATAAAAAATCAAAATGTTTTTTATGAATTGTTTTTTCAAATAATTCTAGAAAATTCTTATGAAAAATAATATCATCTTCAAAAATAATTATTTTTTCATATTTATTTTTTAACGCATTTTTCAAGCACCATAAATGACTTAAAGAGCATCCTATTTCTTCTTTCGATAAATTTTCATTTATCGTTTTTATATTTTTATATGTTTTCTCATTTAATCGATCTACTACAACTAAATTAAAATTAATACCATATTTTTTCATTAAAAGAATCATATAATTTCTACGCAAAATGTTGTCTTTCAAATTAATGACATAGATCGTATCCAAATATTGATTAATGAAATATTTGTTATCATTATCATTCATTATTTTAAATACTTTCACATTATACTCTTTTAATGATTTTAAAATATAATTTTTCATTCTTACTATACAAACATATAATAATTTATATCCTTTTCTACTTTTTAGAAAAGTAGAGCAAAATATATAAAAAATTTACTATGCGTTTATTTTTTTATTGAAAAATAAAAATAAAAATATTTATATTATTTATAAATGGGATCACCAATAAAAGTGAACAGTAGTTTTAAGTTAGATAATGTAAAACAACTTTCTAAATCTTTAAACATTGCCGTTTTACATAATTTAATTCTTTCTCAAGAAGAATTAGATAAGATTGAAGTCATCCATTCCGTAAGATTAAATCCGATTGATTTGTCTTTAGATACTTTTCACGATTTATTTTATTCTACATCAGCCAAATACTTTAGTATTAAAAAAGCATATTCCAATATTGATTTAATCAATTTTAAGAGTCAAACTTATGCTTCTACAAATCATAATAAAATTCATTTATCATTACACGACCAATTGTTACAAGCTTATGGATTATTACATAATTTAGACCCTGAAAACATTAGTTCTTCAAAAAAAATTAAACTTAGTAAAGAAGTATATCATTTACAATCTTTGATTAAAATATCTGGAACACAAAGTACTTTAAGTTGGTCTGAAGTTATCCATAATTTATTAGAAAATAATATTGTTGAACGTTCTTGTAATGCTTTATCTCACGCAGATGTTTCTTTTGAAATTGATGTGAATATCTATAGTAAAGCTTTAAATGTTTGGATCTCGGTAGTTTTTACTTTCAATACAAAATTACCTGGATTTGTTAATCTATATGAAGGAACCAATTGTTCCAATGAACTTATTAAAAGTTATAACTCTTCCGAACAATCTATCAAACCTTTTTATTCATCCATTTCTAATAAAAAATTTACTATTGATAGTGATTCAGAAACAGAGTCAGATAACGGATTACAACATTTGAATGATTTAGATGATAAAAATCTAGAAGCAGAAAAACAAGAAGATATTGATGAAAAAAATAACTATTTAGAAACTTTTAAGAATGATTTGGAAAATGAAGAACTACCTTATTTAGAAGGAGATGAAGATTCTACTATTTATACAGTAAACAATGAACTTTTAAATAAAATTAAAAATGTTAAATTTCAATCAGATGACGGTTCGATTGCTACTTGGATCAAAGAATAATCTTATTTTTTCATAAGGTTATATCATAAACAAACAATAGACATATTATATATTTACTTATTATATGTCTAAAAAAAGAGTATTTGCAAATAATAATGACATCAATTATCAAGATTATATGAATAATAAAAAGGGGATTGCTATGATTCAAAATCAAAAATCCATCGGACGTCAAAGAATACAACGATTTCTCTCTTATCAAGAATTCATTATTCTTACCCGTACTTTTTTTCTTTATTCTCAAAAAAGACGTAATTTATTCAAAGCACCATTTACGATTTATCAATCAACTGTTAGTAAAGTTTCTTTTGACAAAATAAATGAACACGTTTCTTCTTGTAATTTTTGTTTGTATGCCAGAGATCCAGAAGATTTTTTGAAATGTCGTGAAATTCAAAATATTTTATATCCTTATGGTCATTATTTGGGAGAGAGTCAAGAAATTTATTATCCTTCGACTTTAGATTTGACAAAATGGTGTCATCAATGTGATGATAAGGCGGTGTTTATGAATGATGATGATGATGATGATGATGATAATGATACTAATTTTAATTTTAACGATGTAACTGGTGAATGCGAAGACTGTCCAAAAGTTGATGAAACCGATGTAAATCCTTCGACGGGTCATAAACCTAATTGTGAATGTTGTAAAAGAAATTCTTCTTCGTCTTCGTCTTCGTCTTATTTGCAAACAAAAAAACAATTAAAAATAAAACCAAATTGCGGTTTATGTATGAATACTCAATCCCTTTTTTTACGTCATTGAATAAGAATGAAAATAAAAATACAATAGATTTATAATTTATATTTTATCCTTTCAAATATAAATATGCCTTCTTTATCAGGTAAGAATCATTCAAATGCGATTCATTTATCTGGTAAATCGCCTTCTTTAAGTGGGTCGAAAGATTTCTCTTTAGAAATAAAAAGACTTAAAGAGGCAATTTTAACCCAGATTTTGGTTCCGCTTCTCTCCAATCAATGGGAGATACTCTACCAAAATGTTTTTTTCTTAGATATCCTGAAAAAGAAAATACAATCTTATCATTCTTTTTCGGTTTGGAGAGAAGAATTGTCAGTATATTTGGATATGTTGAATTTGTTGGAAAAGGTTATTAGCGAACACCGTCAGTTGGAGGAAATTGAGAAAAAAATGTATGGTTCTGTGGGTGGAGAAGCCGAAGAAGTCGTTAGTTTTGTTTATAAAACGACGGCAATTCGAATGAAACCCGAGTACGAAATTTATGACGCTATTTTTGGAAAACCACAACGAGAGAAAAATGAGAAATATCCGGAGGAGGTTCTTCAAGAGATTCAACGAATGTTGACGAAGGAAAATATTACGTTTGCCAAGATTAAGGGGATAGTAGGGGGACACTCTTAGGGAGTCCCCCCTTCCACCCTTCGGGAGGGAGACCCCCTGATTGCATTTTTTGCTCACGAGTTTATACAAAAAAAAAGACAATCATATTGTGCATCGCGATATTTTTTTTGTAGAAATTGTTGTAAAGCCCGTGCCAAGTCAATTATCCTATATTGCAAGGAGGGGTTTGTAAGGGGGACTTCCGTCCCCCTACTTTGTAGAAATGGTTGTAGAGCCCGAGCCGAGTTATGCAATAATATTTATTCCCGAAGGGCTCCCTTCGGGAAGGAGGGGTCATAGGGGAACCTTAGGTTCCCTTAAAGTTAAAACTCTCATATAAAATCTCCAATTCCAACGTCAAACTATAATCCATATTGTTCAAATCAATAATGGTACCGAATTTATCCATAATCTTGATATGTAATCTCGAAATATTTACAGGACCATTATATTTTCGTTTTTTTACCAAGTCATTGTTATCATCAATGATGAGAGAAAGTTTTCCATTTACCATTGGTATTTTGGCAATAATATCCTCATTTAAAATACTTTTATCAAAGCCAACTACATTCAATGTATTGTTATTGTATTGATAATCGGTTATGGAAACATAAATATAACGATCACCACCAGCATCAAATAAACCTTCGGAACAAATTTTCTCTTTGATATGAATATATTTCGGCATTCGAAATCCAAGAATCCAACCCATCGTATTCATTATATTTTGATTGATATCTTCCGAAAAAAGGAGAGAAAATTGTAAAGGGGAGGAGGATGGATGAACGTCGGTGAGAATCTCGAATTTTGATTTGAAATTATAAGGATCAATTGAAAATTTAATGTATTTTAAATCCGTTTCTGTATTTGATTCATAAAAATACGTAGTATTCAAATAATATTGTAGACTCTCTATATCATAATTCCCATCTGGTAAGACGATTGGAAATATGGTTTTATTTTGGTTTTTAGTATGAAATTCAATGATAAACTGATTGTTTTTTTGTAAATGAGAGAAAAGATACCACGCATTCGGAATCTCGATCGACGCCAATTTCATTGAAACAACGTTTTTGATTTCAGATGGTATTAAATATTGGTAATCACACGGATTACTTTGATAATAATTACTACGAAAACAACTGTTTAAATTCAAGTTTTGTAATTGCGTTACACGTTTGATCGAGTTTAAAAATCCCGGACCGACTTGATTAATCTGGGTGTTTGTCACAATATTTGTATTGTTTTTTCCTGTAAGATCAACGGCCGGATGTGGATTACTTACATTTAAATATTTTTCATTCAACGGATTATTTAATACATCGGCCGGATTTGGTTTCACATTTGGATTGGATAAATCTAAAATATTCGATTTCGCATTGTAATCTGGTAAATTAGGTACGACTTGCTTTATCAAGGTTGAAATATGATAGTTTTCAAAACCATTGATTTTTTTTATTTGATTCACATAGTTTTCTAGAATCGTTTTTTCGTGAATACTATAAATCGGTAATTTTACTTTTTCTTTTTCGAATAATGCGTAAATCGTTTCCAGAATTACTTTACCTTGTAAAAAAAAAAGATAAATAGGTTCCGGCATTACACTCTTGATTTGATTTACTTTTTCTTGGATTATATCTAGATTCTCTTTGAAAGCCGTTGATTTGGGATGAATGTGAAAGATATTTAATATTTCTTCGTAATTGTAATTTTCAATACTTAAATCCATATTTTCCATTTTTTATTATTATTATTATTATTATTATTATTATTATTATTATTATTATTATAGTAGGGGGACGTATGTCCCCCCCCCCTTACCTACGGGAGACCCCATCCTTGCTTTTTATATAATTAACTCGGCGCGAGTATTAACAACAATTTATACAATGATACTATTGCTACGCTTAGCGAAGCATAATATCATTGTCTTTTTCTTTGTAGAAACTCGCGCGCCGAGTTATCCCCGAAGGGGTCCTGAAGGGGTCCTGAAGGGGTCCTGAAGGGAAGAGGGGTCATAGGGGAACATTAGGTTCCCCTAACTAGATAAGGAAATCGAATAATGGTATTTCGAACACCCGGGGTAGGTGTTTTAAAAACTACACTTACCACAAAAATCAATTGATTGGGTCTTGTTTTCATTGTGTCATCTGTTGTCACTGAATTTGCTAAATGAAAATCGTCCAATAAATTAGTGATTACACTCCAAGGTAAAGAAGATAATACACTACAACAATTAATATCCGATAAAGATTTAATTTTAGATAAATCATTGGTTAAATCAATGAGAGAAGTCGTAGTAAAGGCATTTCGAGGAATGTTCAAATCATTTTCAATATTATTAATAATTTCATCTAATAAAAAGAATTTTTTTCCGTCTTTTAATGTTCGATGTGGTGCTAAAAAACTAATATAATTTTCCACATTTTTATTATTTTTAATGTTTTTATCCATTCCAAAGTTCTCTCCATAAGGGTAAAAAATATGTTTAAAAATATCTTCATTAATTTCAATCGTGTCTAATTGTACAATATTCGCATTATTACAATTAAAATCGACTTGTGTATATTCTTGACATAATACGGCTACATCAATGATTAAATCTTTTGACATTTTTTATATTTTGATTTTATTTTATTCTCTCTATTCAATTGTAAAAACCACAATGTTTGAGTATAAAGAACCTGTAATATTGGTATTTACCACTTGTACATTATATTCTCCTTGTATTGCATCTCGTGGTATCACAAAAGAAATACTTGTACTCGAATAAAAAGTAATCGAAATATTTTTGTATTTGCCAAAAGTGATTGTTGTATTTTCATTGGCGCTAAAATTCGTGCCCAAAATATAGATTGTGAATGGATAACTTGTGATTCTAAAAATAGATGCGTTATAACTAGATAAAGAGTAGATGGTAGGGATTAAATTTGGATAATTCCCTTGAAAATAAGTTCGACAAGTATTTGATATATATTGTATTGATAATGATGCCATTACAATATATGAATTTTATATTTTTCTTGGTTTCTGTGGTTTCTCGGGTTTCTCGGGTTTTATTTTAGTATAAAATATCTTCTCTCGATAATTTATAATGGATTCGTTTAAATTAAATCATAATTTTGAACATAATAAAGACCCAAGAAATTATATTTATGATTCGATTGAAAATCAAAAAGCACCAAATCAAGTTACAAAAAATATTATCAACTCTTTACACTTAGTTGCTTCTAGTCCTATTATTCAAGTAACACCTAAAACAGGAGTGTTTAACCAAGGTGATTTAGGAAGTTGTGCACCAACCGCGTTGGCAGTTGCTATTTCCGTTGCCACAAATGGTACGATTAATGATGCGTGTCGTTTATATACTTATTTTATTACTCAATCCTTACAAGGAACAAATCCATTACAAGATAATGGTTCCACTACACAAGCAATCATTCAATGTTTAAAGAATTATTCTTGTTGTCCAGAATCATATTTTCCTTATGTACCCTCCAATTATTTAAAAATTCCTCCCTTAACATGTTTTAAAAATACTTATCCATTGAAAAAGGTTATTTATAGTTATATTGCTCAAGATGCAAATATGTGGGCTAATATTCAAAATAGTATTTTAAATGTTATTCATCAAGTTAAAGGTGGTTTTACTGGATTAACACTTGGATTTCGCGTTTATTCTTCTTTTATGACTTCTCAAGTCGCAAGTAATGGAATTGTACCTATGCCGAATCCAAGTAAAGAACGATCCTTAGGAGGTCATTGTGTTGCTTTAGTTGGTTATGTTACTTTAGCGACAGGTAATTATGTCGTTTTTCAAAATTCGTGGGGTACTGGATGGGGAAATGGAGGATTTGGATACTTTCCAATTGCGTATTTACAAAATCCTTCTTTCAGTGAAAAACCATTGGTTTTTTCTCTCGGGTATTAAATTTCGGTATCTATTTCTATCTAGGTCCATTATCCTGCTTTCTAGGTTTCAAATTCCCTTGAATGATATTTTCTCCATAATAATATACTAGATAAGCGAAGGTTATACCTACAAGGGCACCAGAAATGACTTGTATAATTGTATGATTTTTATAATTGACTCTTTGAATCATTGTATTGAGAGAAAATAAAAAGAAAATAAGGGTAATTTGAGGATTTTTAAGTACCAAGTGTATAAATGCGGTAGAATAAAATACGCCCTGACTATGTCCTGATGGCATACCATAAATATCATAACCGAATCTTTTTCCATTATGAAGCGCCATTTCAATTAGTTTTTTATCTTCATTCGGTCTGGGTTGTTGTATGATACCTTTTAACACGTAATTCAAAAGGATATTCAATATATAACCGATTAAATAATACGAAAGATAAGAACTGTATTTTTTGGTAATTAATAAAAGGATGGAAAAAACGAGTAATATATTTGGACCGAAATAACCTAAATAATCAAAGATTTTTGATAAATGCATCCTCTATATATATATCCAGTTTTAAGAAAATCCACTTTTAACAAAAGTGGAGCAAAAACCCTTTATTTTTATTTAAAAAACACACACGAGAATAATAGGAGGGGTTCATAAGGGGGATTTCCGTCCCCCTTAATTAGTATTGATATAAACATTCACATATCACTGTAAAACACCAATCGCCTCCATTTAAATTTAATTGATTTCCTTTATCATCTAAAAGTCGGATTCGCATTCTCTCAATATTCACTGGTCCAAAGTAAGTTCTTATATTTTGTTGTAATGAACCACTGAATTCTACCAGTAATTCGCCGGTTGTTCCTCCAGCCGATTTTACTGGAATCAAAGCGAAAATATCTGGAGTCGTTGGTGCTTTGGTGCGGTAATTTGTTGTATTATTATTTTTCTTGAATATCTCATTAATGGTATAAAGTTGGGCTTGAGTTAAGGTTCTTGGTGCACTCGGAAGTAATTGTGCGGTCTTTGAATATCTTATATTCGATGTCATTTTATCCGCTACTAACAATCCATTACTATTTTCATTATTAATACCAGTGATGATATTTGAAAGATTGTTTCCGAAGCCAGTATTTATTGCGTTTGGTGCCAAACACGTATAAGGTAAATCCGGAGAATAATAATTGGGGGTTTTTATGGTATTATAATATTCAGTAATAGAGACGAGTCCATTATTCAAATGGTTTTGATTATAATCATCAATGACCAAAATTAAATATTTGGTTCCATTTAAATTTAATACTGCTGGTGCGGTATTTCCACTCGGATCGATAGGGAGATAAGGTTCACGATATCCCATTAACCATCCTAAAGTTTGATCTAAATAATAAGATTGATTTACACACAATGTAGTACATTGTAGTCGGGCAGTATAATCAAAAAAAGTAACAATTGTATTATTTGTAATGGTAAATTGATTTGGATAAGTTGTAGTTCCTTGAAATTGAAGACCGTATAAGTTGAGTGTAATTTTACCATTGATCGAATTATATAAAATAGGAACTTGGGAAGAGGTATTAAAACCAGCTGTTTGAAAAGCCGTATTGAGTGCAGTTACAAATTGATTCGTAGAATAATTACCCGGAGCAATGGTAATTGGTATATTGTATTGAACCGATTCTTCGGTTATCCAAAAACACGTATTTCCATATACATCGTCAATGACATACCACGTAATAGGGATTTGAAAAGAATAGAATTTCATATTCAGAACATTGGTTAAGGGGTCAGATAAGTCCAAGGTATAATCACTCGCCGTACTTTCTGCATTATTGGCAGATTGTCGAAACTGACTATCAAGATTGACAAAACGAGTTGTAGTGTTTTTTAATGTTGGATTGAGGGTATCTTGAACAACAGGTACACTATAAGTATTATTTACCCCTAATTGCTGTTGTGTCATTGGAACGTGTTTATTATCATAAATATCAATCTTCTGTTCTCTTTGTGTGATTTTATTATTTTGTACTGGGTTTTCTGGTTGTGTTTGATATTCATTTTCATACCAATCTTTCGTTTGTTTTGTTATCTTGGATTGATTGTTTTCTTCCTTTGTTTCATTTGGTTCCTTTGTTTCCTTTGGTTCTTCATATTGTATATATTGTAAAAGTCCATCTTGAATGGATTGAAAGAAAATAGAAAGGTTGGGATCGGTTGTTTTGTATTTTTCTATATAAAAATCGGTTTTTTTTATAATCTCTTCTGGATCTAAATCATCTAAATCTACAATCACCATTAATTCTGCCAACGTATAATTAGAAACATTCGTATCAATATTGGAAGACATTTTGTTTTTTTATTTATAAAGTATATTTGTATATTTTATATATTTATCTTTATCTTTATCTTTATCTATTTCTCATATTCATTTTTATCGTTATTATCTTCATTATATTCATTGTATTCATTATTATTATTATAAATACATTGAAATAAATCCACGATTTCCTTTTTTATATTCATTTCTTCACATTTTCTATGTTTCATTAGTTTTTCAGGAATTATCGTAAACCCACTTCCTCGTTTCATATGTGTTTTTTCTTTAAAAAGAATATAATCCAAACATTCCACCAATTTCTGATTTTTTTCCAAAAGTATGTCTCGATCAATTCGATATTTTCCTTGATATGTATATCGATTAAAATTTCCGATGCTATAAATGGGACGATTTATTTTTGGATGGTTACGAATGAGTCCAATTCCTTCAATTTGATTAGTCGTATTATTCATTTCTATTACAAATAGTAATGAATTGATCATTATTTTTTCGGTCAATGGTTTTGGAGATCCATAAATACAGTTTAATTCTTTATGGTTTATTCGATAATTGATATTTTGTGTCCACGTATTTTCATTGAACCTGGTGGAAACGATATTAATATTCATCTTTTGGAAAAAGTGGTGTGAAAAAAATGAATTCAATTTTCTAGCCACTTTTATGAAAAGTGGCGCAAAAAATCCACCATTATTTTAGGGTATATTTTTGCTCCACTTTTTCTAAAAGTGGATAAGTGTGTTGGATAGGTATGTCTTTAATACCCGATATCTCTCGTTGTCCATCGTTTTTATAAATAAACTCCAAGGAGTAAGTGAATGAAGTGAAGACACACCATTTTCACAAAACGAATTCAATAAAGATGGACTAAATCCGGAAACCATCGACGTATTTGCCTCATTCGATACATTTGGAAACCCATCGGTAGACCTTAAATTCCAAAATAAGATATGAGGTGGCTGAAAGGGTTTTCCATAAAGACGAATTCCGGTTTCTTCGTATTTCTCTCGAATGTTGTTGTAAAGACACCAATTTTGGTTTTCATTCGTTGTTCTCATATTTGAATCATCGGCGTGATCCATTTGCATATCTGATAAAATAACCAAGGTCATATCTTTCACTTCTTCGGGTGATAGTCTCGTTTCAATAATGGCATCTAATATTTTATCAAGTGCCTTATAAAAATTTGTATTCATTCCCCATTCCGCTTCTTTAATGGTTTCTACTTTATCTAGAAAAGTTTTACTCGATTCCAAATTTACCCAAGTTGGATTCGCACTGAAAGTCATTATTCGATTTCCTACCATTGATTTTTCAGCAATTCTTATTCCCAATGCAATGGCCGCATATAACGGTTCACCTTCCATTGATCCAGAAACATCCACCATTGCAATCATTTTTTTTAAAGAAGCGGTTTGATTTGAATTGTTTTTCCATTGCATATTTAATACATCTATTTGGGTTTGTAATGATTCTGTTATTGTATTTGCTCGATTTCTTTCATTAATTAATTGAATCGCTTCCTTGGTAAAATCATTCATTCCAATTCTTTTTCCTTTGATTTCCGTATTGTTTTTGATGGATTCGCCAATATAATTGGTAAAATTGGAGGCACATATAATACGGTCGTCTTCCTCCCGTCTTGTATCTCCGTTTTTTTTAACATTTAAAAATGCCTTTTTATTTTTGGATAAAGTGATGGATGTTACTTTGTTAAAATCGATTTCTCTCCATTCACGATCACATTGTTTTACTTGACTTGTATCCAGATATTTATTCAAGGTACTAATCATTTTACGATACTCAATTTTACATTTTAAGATGGCTTTTTCACTCGACGATTTTTTACCGGTTTCAATATATTCTTTAAAATAATCGGATGCCAACAAAGTATATAGATTTTCCCATTTTTTAGATTTCTCTCTCGGAATCCATTTCGATACAAATGAAATGTTTGAATTTTTAGAATATGGATTTGTAAATGTTTGTTGATCTTGTCTTAATTGCTGATTTGTCATTTCAATGATTTTTTGTATCAAAGGATGGTCGTCATTACAGCCTTTATCCCTACAATATTTATAAAAATATTTCATATCTTTCCAAGAACCATAAGGATGTTCGTTTTCATTATTTTGAACAAGTGTTTCTAATGCAAAAAACGCCAAATCCTGGTAATAATGGTACCAAACATAAATCATCATATACGTCAAAGTATATTCTCCTTTTCCTTCGATGATATCACGTGTTTGCCCAATGAGACAATATAAATAAGATAAATAAGCTTTTTTAACATCTTTTTCTGAAGTTGATTGTTCGGTTAAAGAAGTAAGAATTTGCGTAAGACGATTCTCCAATTTTCGTAAGGTTATTTCGTTACTTGTTCTTGTCAATTGAAAATAAAATTGCAATATATTCTCTCTTATATGGTTAGACCATTGATATTCCATATGTCCATTTTCACCATATTGTTTTTGGTCTTTTTCTTGTATTGTTTCTATTGTTTCATTATAATTCTTATACATAAATGGATTATCTATAAGAATTTTATAAAAATCTTTATATTCTTTTTATATACTTTTTATTTATAGAAGGGATGGAAGGGTATTGTATGGGTTAAATGGAGAGTAACTTAAAAGATATTGTCTAATAGGGGTAGTATCTTTAATCTTTCTTACACTACCTCCAAAGTTACGGAAATTTCCACTTGAGGCAACACCGACACAAGCACCATAATAAGTACCTGGTACTTCACTAGTTCCTTCCTCTATAATTTGGTTATCTAAATTAAATATAAAAACAGAAGTACCTTTTACATTAGGAACCATCCAGTAAGCAGAATAAGTATATAACGCGACTGATTCAGGAGTAACTACATTATTAACTGTGTTTAAAATGTCTTTTTTAATAGCTAATTCACCAATCTTGTTTGTTAATGCTAAGTCAGAATACATTGGAGCTCTAACTGAATATGTTATTGTTGCACCAGTGCGAATAGTTTGAACTGTGACCTCTTGGGTCTTATCAACGTAGAAAGCGATCTCTTGAGACATTTTTATAAACTATACTTTTATTTTATTTTTTACAAATTTTTTACGCCTAAATTTTTTACGCACCAATAAAAATATTGAAATTCTTATTCGCATTCAAAATATTAATTATTTTTTCTTGTACCCTTTTTACGTCTCGAATTTATTTTATTAATATATATTTTTTTAGTATGTGATTGTATATTTTTATGATTGTTTAAGGTTTCAAATCCTTTTTCGTTTGTATTTGATTTCTCACGTAAAATAAAAAATAAACTATTCAAATCTTGAAAACTAGAAATGGTTTTTTCGAAAAAAATTGTATCTATATTTTTAATGGTTTTTAAAAAAGAATAATTATTTTCGTATTCTTGGGTATTCAAATAAGATTGAATATTTTCTGGTTCCAATGTCATATTGTATTTTAATAAAGAAAAAATGGAATATTTGATTTGATCCATTATCGTGTTTTTTTTTAATAAGTATACGATTTCTTCCCTTGTAATATAGTTTGGTGTATTCATAAAGAATTTTTCTTGTTTTATCTTTTCTATACTATTTTCTTCATTCAAATAAATAAAATACAAATTTATATAATAATTATCTTCTTTATAAAAATCTTCATATTTTTTATCTTCTTCTTCAAATTTTTTAATCCATTCGTCGTCTAAAGAATCTATATTTTTTATATTTATTTGTTTTTCTTGTTCTTTTTCTTTTTCTTGTTTTAACATTGATAATTGATATTTGATCTTATTAAAAGTATATACATTGTATATTCATTTTGAACTTATATTATTCATCTTCTTTCGCAGATATTTCATTATCCGAATTATACTCATAACCATAATAATTTAATGAACCGAAAACCTTTTTATAATTATCCTCTCCATATAGATTGATATAATTCTCTCTTCTTTTTTTAAAGAAATCGATTAAATATTGACTGTTAAAATTTATTTTTTCTTCTTTTGTATTTGTAGTTTCTTCTTTTTTTATTGTTTTTAAAGTGGTTTTTTGTTTTCGATCTAATTTAAATCGAACCCATCCATCAGGTAAATCATCCTCTTCTTTTTGATTCGTATCCTCTTGTTGTTCAATAATGGTCAATTTATCTTTGTAAATCATTTGATTTTTGTTTTTTTTATCTAAAGAGTTATCATCGTTTTCTGTTTCTGTTGTTTTTTTTGTATCATTAAATAAACTGGGAAATGATTTATCATCCATTACTAGTGGTGGTTGTCTTTGTACTTGTAATTTTGTTTTGTGAGGAGGCTGATACATAGAAGTTTTTTGAGATTTATGATCGGAAGACATTTTTACTTTCAATTTTGGTTGTATGAAGATTAATTATTTGAATGATTGAATTATGTTTTATATTTTCTCCTTTTTTATTTAAAAAAGAATCAATTTTTTGAAAAACAATTTAAAGATAAAAAAAATAAATAACTATCTCCTTACAGCAATTCTTTTTTTAGTATATACTTACATCCCAAAAACAAGAACAAACCTATTATATAAAAATATAGGAGATCGAAAGGGAACCTCTACGGAACCATAGGTTCCGTGAGGGTTCCCCTTTAACCCCTCCCTCCCGAAGGGAGCCCTTCGGGGATGGATATCATTTCATAACTCGGCGCGAATATCTACAAAGAAAAAACAATGATATTATGCTTCGTAAATATTATTGTAGATATAATTGTTAATATTGTCTCGAATTACTCCATTTAAAAAGCAAGGAGGGGGTCGTAGGGGGGATGTACATCCCCCTACCCTAAATGTCATTGATATCAATTTCTTCATTATTCGAAGTAATCAAAACCGAAGATTCGGTTTTTCTTATTTCCATTTCTTTTTCAATTAATTCAATATATTCATCTGTTTTTTCATCCGTAAAATCGAAATTACCTTCCGTCTTATTCAAAAATTTATCATCTTGAAAAATATTCCAATCTTCGTGTACGGTTGTTTTTAGTCGTTCCTTATCCATATCATTGTATACTTCCAACAAATCACATTTCTGAGTTGGTTTCGTATCCGTAGAAGAAGAGGCAGTATTTTCCCATTCTCTTAATCCAACCAAGATCCAAGTTCCAGGAGTTAACAAATTATCTTTCTTTCCTCTTCCTCGAAATTTACCTCTTATAAAACAAAGTCTTATTATTTTATCGATACATAGTACGTGACACATACCATTTCCTAATAATTTTTCTACTTTTCCATATACTTCACCCTCTTCTTGAGAAACTCTCAAGAATCTAGAGGCCTTTGAATGTTCTGTCACGAATTTACGTGCTTGACCTTTTGCTTTACTACCGCCAGTTGTATTTTTTACCATTTTGTTATTGTTTTAATGAGATGATTGAATTTGTCAAATAAAAAAATGATTTCAATTTTCTACATTATTTTGTGGGGTAATTTATTTATAGTTCATTCAAATATTTATCCTCTATTTTATAAAGATGATTCGATGATTTTTTATACTCTTCTTGAAACCATTCTTTTAATGTGATATTTTCTAAATCACCAATACTTTTTTCGTGACATTCGCTAGATTGTTCATCTGGTTTATAATCATAATTCATATAAAATAATTCTTCGTGTTCTTCATCTTCAAAGAAGACTTTTCTCTCTTCCTCTACGATGAAACCATTGTAGTTTTCAATTCTTTCTTTCCAAATCGGAGAGAAGGATGCATAATATAACCAATCCTCTAGATAGGCCGTTTTTATATCTATATTCGATATTTGATTGCGTTTCAATGTAGATAAAGCCCCTATTTTTCCATTGATTTTATAACGACGTTCATTTTTAAAAATTTGATAAGGGTGTAAATTCAGATTGGGTTTATAACGATCAATTTCTTGTTCGATTTCTTCTTCTGGGATAGTTAATGTGACAATCTTACCCATTTTTAAATGGGTGGATAAACTATACAAATGAAGAATTCTAGTTATGAATAATTTTTGTGGAGAGAAAGAGAAAGAAAGTTGGACTGATTTCAACAGTTTGATGGTTGTATGCCAATCTTTTATGATATTCTTCGTTTGTGTCTCTTTTACATTGGTATTGTGCTTGAAAAATTCGATGAATGATTCTAGCTTTTTCTCTAAGAATTCTTGATCTTTTTTATTCCATTGATCAAAGATTAATACCGCTATTTGTAAATAATTGGGAGATTCTTGTTGCTGTTCTAAACCTTCCATCGTTGATTCAATTTCAAAATTATTTATTAATGTAGTAAGTGAAAAACTATCCAGATTATAAGGTCTTATTATTAAATTTTTTATAATTAAATGCAGATGAATGATAATGTTACCACCTTTGTTTTTTTCTTTTAAGATGGCTATTTTTTTCAATAAATAATGCTCGAATTTCAGATTTAACGAAGCATAAAAATCTTGGAAGATGTTCCATAAAAATTCATACAGTTCTTCTTCGAATCCAGACTCATAAAGTTCCGTTGCCCAAAACATCGCTTCCTCTTCCTTTTTTTGTAAAAGAGCGTGAAGGAGAGAATACCCTACTTCTTGTTTTTCGTATAAATAACGCGTAAATGTAAAATTGGTCATTTCTTTCTCTTTTGTTATGTTTAGGTATATTTCTTTTATACATTTTAAAAAAGATTTCAATTTTTAATAATATTTTATAATATTTTATAGTATTTTATAATATTTTATAATATTTTATAATATTTTATAGTATTTTATAGTATTTTATAATATTTTATAATATTTTATAGTATTTTATAATATTTCAGTAATATATAAGCAATGGTACGACAATTAAGTGCGTGGAATAAATTCGTAAAAACTGTTTTTCATAATGAAAGAAAGAAAAATCCAAAATGTACGTTTAGTGAAGCATTAAAAAAAGCAAGTCAATTGAAAAAGGCCGGCAAAATGAAAGGTGGAGATTTAACTGGGGAAGATGTTGTTTCTAGTAGTACTACCTCTTCTCCTATGGAAGAAGAAATGATGGATGAAAGTTCAAGTAGTTCTTCCTCAATGATGGGTGGAAAAAAAACACGTAAGAGAAGATCCAGTAAATCCAAGAAATCTGGAAGAAAATCCAAAAAGTCCGGAAGAAAATCAAAAAAATCAAAGAAATAAATTTTCGATTTTTTTCTTGGTTTCTCTTAAATTTTCTCTCTTTCTAGGTTCGGAAAAAACTACGTTTCGAAAACATTCTTGAACCTTTTCTATGAATGGGTATTGATTAAATTTTTCCATTATTTTATCTAGTTGTTTTAGATATAATAAACTCAATTGATAATTACTGATATTTGATATGATTGTCATAATTTCTTCTTTCGTTTTGTTTTCAAAGAGAGAAAAAAGATCCATTGGTAAATAATTCATCATTTCAAGTAAGTTGTTTTGGGTTTTGATATGAAAAGTCAAAGGAAGGTATAAAATCGGCAATTTCTCTCGATTAAAAAAAATCGTATCTTCATTGAAGAGGATTGGATAAATATCTTTTTCATTTAATTCAATCAAGCTATCGGCTAAATAAAAATAACTTGAAAAGAAATAATGTAAAAAGGTTTTCGATTCAATCATTCGAGAGAAAAAGGTTTCAAAGGTCGGATACGATTTTCGATAATAAGGATAGGTTACTAATACATACGTTGGTTTATGCAATGGAGTATAATTTTCTAAATGACATTGTTCTTGATTGATTTCTCCTATTTTTAGGGGAGAGAAACTTTCGAGTAAATAATATCTTTCATTTATGTTTGTTTTGTTTGTGTTTTTGAGTATTTCATTGCTGTCAATCTCGTTTTTTAAAAAAAAATCATAATTACGAATGATTTGTTCTTTTTTGTTTCCTTTATATGGTCGTAATTTTGATTTTTGGTTTTTATTTGATGTTTTGGATATATTTTCTAGTAAATGGTTGATTATATTTTTTTCATTCATTTTATTTGTATTTATATTTATTTTTTTTAAGGGAACCTTAGGTTCCCCTATGACCCCTCCTCATAATGCATTTTTTGGCGCGCGAGTCTTTACAAAGAAAAAAAACAATGATGTTCTGCTTTTTTAAGGAAAGCACAATATCATTGTAAAAATTGTTGTCGATTCCGCGCCGAGTTAACTAGATAAAACACATTAATCCTTTACAAGGAGAGTATCTCCCTTCCTTAAGGAAGAGGAGGGGTCATAGGGGAACCTAGGTTCCCCTACTATAGTAACGATTTTTATAGGTTTTTTTGATTTTTTCTATCCTTTCTTTCTCTGTTTCTATATTTTTCACATTCTGTAAAAATTTCATCTCTTTTTCAATCGTTTCTGGATGATCATTACAAAAATTCGTAAAAGATTTGGCTGGTTTGAGTTGGCTATGTTTTTTCAAGTATTCATCCATTATCTCCAGTAATTCCTTATTTACCTTAATATATTTATTTGTCGTTTTTTCTGGTTTTGCTTCGGATTCTGGGTCTTTTTCAGGATCAGGGTTCGGTGCCTTTTTTTCAGCGATCGTCGATTTTTTACGGAAATAATATCTTGTACTTTTGAATATTTTATCCTCGATATCTCCTTGATAACCTAAGTCTTGATGTTTTTTTATCTCGATTTGAAATAATTCGTCTTTTTCTTCTCTCCATTGGATCCAAGCTTGTTTGAATTCTTTTCGATGATCGTTTTGATGATTCTTGGCAAAACGTGATAATTCATTGTTTAATTCTTCGCTTAAGGAATAACGATAAATTTGTTTGTTTTCTTGTTGTAGTGGTGTTGGAGTTTTTGTGAATTGATTTGACATTTTTTTAATTTTATGGATTTCATTTTTAAATACTTTTTTATTTCAATTTTTTTCCTATCTCCATATAAATTAGGTCAATGTTTGCATTGTATAGTCAACCTTATTTGACCAATTACGGATACAATGGATGTTATCGTAATATTATTACATTGAATACATTTCCTCGAGGACCTTTAAGCCAGTTGGTTCTAAGAACTCAATTTAGACCCTTAAGCGAATTTCAAACATTTGGCGGTGATTGCGATGAAAGAAAAACGTGTGGTCTTGCTTTACGAAGTTTTCGCAAAGGTGGATGTGGTTTGATGTCTGTGGAAGAATTACCTGATTTATATTCCTTTTTATTATCTAATGGATATAACATTGAAACAAGTCTTACCAAAATGACCAATGGTAGTAAGATTCAATTAAATAATGAAAATAATAATGCGGAATTGATTTGTTTTGTAGGGGGACATACGTCCCCCCTACGACCCCCTCCTTGATAAGAGAGAATACCTTTTGGCGCGCGACTATTTACAAAATAGTGGACAATGATATTCTGCTTTGCTACGCATCGCAAAATAATATCATTGTAAAAATTGTTGTCAATACCCGCGCCGAGATAAATAAGTAAAAAGCTATAACTTTTCGCAAGGAGGGGGTCGTAAGGGGGACGTATGTCCCCCTACTAGAAAATTGAATTTAGAATGATATTTATTTGTAATAATATCTATTTATTAATATTATTAATAAAATCTATTTATTAATATTATTATAAAAGAATGGAAAAAGAAACAGAAACAGAATCTTATTACTGTTATTTACCTGACAATTTTGACTTTTTAGCAAGTAATTTACAAAAAGAAATTATCGATTATTTGAGTTCGATGGATGAACGTCAAAAGAAAGCCTATCTAATTGCCAAAGAACATTTAGGTTCCTCCTTTAATATTTTTCGAAGTAACGGATATAAAGAATGGAAAAGTAAAACTTTATAAGAATTAGATTTTTATCTTAGAACCACCATTAAAATTTTGAATCGAATTCTGTATACGATTTGCTGATTTTTCTCTTTGTTTTTGTAGTTGATACATATATTCTCTTTTTAGTCCTTCAAATTCATCAACCGTAGATTGTACTGTGTTTCTAATTTCATTAATGGTTAATCCAGCTGTATTAACAGATGCTAAAACAGTAACGGCAATTGTGTTAAATGTTCTTATTGCCCATACAATCAATCCATAAATAGGTATTTCTTCCAAAGTATTTAAAATCACATTCACGATCGCTTTACCTATTCTTTCACCTGCATTTTCTCCGTAAAAAACGATTTTATCAATGAGTGGTTCAATAAAAGGACTTGCAGCTTCTAGTACTAAAGAACCAATAATGGCAATCTCTTGTAAATTCGTAGTATTTTCCAATGTTTTTTTAACAGCCGTTAATTGATTTATAATATCATCTTGACTCTTTAAATCGACCCCTACATAATTACCCATATTGTCAATAGCATTTAATAATCCTTTTTTTACCACTTCTCCTAACTTACCAAAAAATCCTGGATTATTGTAAGCTCTTTGAATTAAATTGTATTGTTGTTCAATAGGAGCGATTGTACTACCGAATGCATTACGTAATGTTTGTTTTTTTTCATAGGGGTTTTTATCTGGAATGATATTTGAAATTTGATCGTGAGTTAGATTTGGATTCGTATTACTTTGATATGGTGTTGAATAAGGATAAGAATTCATTGTATTACGATTTGAATAAGGATAAGAATTCATTGTATTACGATTTGAATAAGGATAAGAATTCATTGTATTACGATTTGAATAAGGATAAGAATTCATTGTATTACGATTTGAATAAGGATAAGAATTCATTGTATTACGATTAAACATTGATTTATTTTGAGTTTTCATACGATTGATACCTCCGTTTTGTTTTTTCTTATATCTATTTTTTTTTGTTTTATTATAAACCATATTAATATAATACAAGTTTTTATTTTTAAGGTAGGGGGATCCCGTAGGGAATCCCCCCTTACCTTACCTACGGGAGGGAGACCCCCTCACGGCATTTTTGTCGCGCGAGTATCTACAAAGTACTAGACAATGATATTATGCTTTGCGAAATATGATTGTATAAATTGTTGTCAATACCCGCGCCCTAAAAATGCAATGTGGGGGTCTACCGTAGGCAAGGGGGGACTTCCGTCCCCCTACCCTTGAAATCTTTAAAAGACATTTTATAATTTTTATCAAAGATTTCTTTTTTTACAGGTTGTAAAAAAGTTAAATTTGAAAAACGGCCTTTTGAAAGATAATTATTGGCTCTTTCTTTTAATAAGATATTTGAAGAAGAAGAATTTGAATTTGTTTGATTATAACGAATTGTATTTGGTTTTTTTATGTTTTGGATTTGGGGTTTATTTATTTCTTGATCTTGATTTTGTCTCGTAGGTTGAGAAGAAGGTTGTATTGGATTCGAAGATTTATTATAGTTTTTTAATTTAGCAAATACATTTTTTTTAGATTCTTTTGTATCGTTCGTATCCTTTGTTTTTGCCATTGGATCCTTTATTTCTTTTTTAATTAATTCTTCTGTTTCCTTTGCTTCTTTTGCTTCTTTCTCGAATCTTTTTTGTTCTTCCAATTTCTCTTTTTGTTTTTGAACTTCTGCTTCCATATCAATATAAAGTTCAACACAATCAAAGGTCAATACGTATTTTCTTCCGACGGTTTCCAAATAACGATAAGGAATGGTATTATCACTATAATATTCAAAACATTCTCTCTCTTGGTTATAATACATTACTACATTTCCTAATGGCGTTTTTTCGATTAAAAAACTGATTTTCAAATTTCCTTTTTCTTTTTTGATTGGATTGTTATTGTTATTTTGGTCTTCGCATCTCTTTTTATATTCTTTCAAATACTTCTCTTCATAAGGGATCGGTTTTGGTTTTTCTTGATTCTTCTCTTCTTTTTTATCTTGATTCCAATCCTCATCTTCTTTTTCTTCAAAAAAAACATAATAACTGGATAAAGAATAGAACAATAGATTTACTCCTCCAAGAATCAATATAAATTGAAATAAAAAATCATTCAAAAAAAATAAATTTATCATCTTTCTTTTGGTGATTTAATAAAAATAATATTTTATCTTTATATTTTTATTTAAAATGAATGTATATAATTATTCAAAACGCCCACTTTGTGGGCGCTTATGAGTGGTGGCAAAGGCAAAAGTTACCACGCACTTTAAATGTGCGAAGGTGTAAACAAATTCTTTCTCTCTATAAAATTGTTGTTAAGTGAAGATGTAAAAATAATTCTCTTATTTCATTAGATAAATCGGGTAAATCAATGATTTCATACGTTTCATCTTCGTGTTCTGGATGGATCTGTACTAGACATAATTTGGTTATTTTTTTATCATATTTTTCCTCCAAAATCACTTTATATGTATTCAATTGCATCGCATAATGCCAGAAATTCGTATCTGGTATATGACTAATGGTAAATGGAATCGCATATTTATTAAAAGCATTGACTCTCTTTATTTCTTTTACACGTTTCCAGTCATAAATAGAGAGAGTTCCATCTGGATTCTCATAAATCATATCAATCGAACCAGCCAAATGAATATCCTCATTGAAAATAGTCCATTCGGTTCGATAAGGTTTTAGATGGAGGGTGTCTTCTAAATATTTCAAGAAGAATTTCCATTCTATTGTTTTGTAAGGTGGATAGGTTTCTTTTTCTTCTTTTTGTTGATAATGTTCTAGAAGTTCTTTATGAGTATATCCTTTTTTTAGATCTGGATTATTCATAAAACATTCAATTTCATAATGCATATCGGTACCTAAGGAAGAGACATTTTTACCGTTTTGTGACCATTGCTCTTTGATTTGTTCAGGAGTTAGACCCCAATATTTATTTTTTTCATTCCAATTCTTCCCTTTCATCATATTTTTAATTACCGCATCTGCATCAAAATGTGGAAAATTTGAATGAATCCACGTTGTTACGGATGTATATGGTAAAACGGGATTTTTATCTGTTGGTATACTGATGGTATATACGTGAGTAGGTTCATCAAAATCTATATACTGGTCTCTAGGATGTTCATTATGTAGGTATAAAGTATTATGTAACACGGTTTTAGTTTCATTTTCGATTGACATTTATTTGTTTATGATTATCTTTATGTTGTTGATGTTTGTGTTGTTTATGGAATCAATTTTTTTCAAGGGTATAAATCACCGATTTTATTTTCATATTATAAGTTATTATAATATGAACTTTGATTTGAATATTCAAAATTATAAATTGGATGAATTAAGAGAACTCTTTGATTTACCAAAAAAATATGATTTTTCAAACATTGAAACCCAAGACTCCAAATTGAGAGAAGCCGTATTGACCAATATGGAAATTAATGAGGAACTTAAAATGAAAACCATTATTTTTTTGGCAAAAGCCAAAGAATTATTAATGCAAAAAATAAGTGAAAATGTTCGAACGAACATTAAAAATGATTTAAAAAATGTCTATAAAGAATTCTATAATTCCAGTTATGATCTGAAAAAAACAGAATTGGAAAGTCCAGAAGAACATATGGTTCAAGTAGATAAAAAGAGTCCTTTTCTCTCTTCTTTTCCAAGTGAATTCTTTCCTGGGGTAATTAATCCATTGAAACGAAGAATCAATCGTCAAAATTTAAATATAGATACCCGATTTAGAGATAATTACTTTTCTACCCAATCTTCTAATTTTAATTTTGATTTACCTTTAATGTTAAAAGATATTGTTACAATGCAATTAAATGCTTTAGAATTACCTACTAGTTTTTATACCATTTCAAAACAATTGGGAAATAGTTTTTTCAATGTAAGTATTACAGTTAATAAAGAAACCTTCACAACTACAGTCAACGTAAGTGATGGGAATTATACTCCAGAGACATTAATGACTTTTTTAAATACCTACTTGTCTGGATTAGGTGGATTCTATCAATATATTTATTTTACTACGAATATTTACGAAGATAAGACCGGAAGTGGTCAAGTTATTGTTGGAATTAATTCCCAATTTACAACCGATTATCCTGATTCGGAATTACCTATTCTTACTCTTGATTTTCAAGTCGGTAAAAATGGATTGAATGATACATTTACTCCGCTTCCTTTGAAATTCGGTTGGATTTTAGGCTTTCGAAATGGATTATATGTAAATAATCATACTTATGTCACGGAAGGACTATTAAATTTAGTTGGGCCTCGTTATATCTATTTAGTGGTGGACGATTACAATAATAATGTGAATGATGGGTTTTATAGTGCTTTTAATTCTTCTATTTTAAATAAGAATATCTTGGCACGTATTTCTCTCCAATCAGGTATTTTTAATGTATTGGCTCAAAATAATTTATCCATTATTACCTCTCCTCGTCAATATTTCGGACCCGTAAATATTTCAAAAATTAATGTACAATTGTTAGATGAGTACGGCCGTATTTTGGATTTGAATAATATGGATTATAGTTTTTGTTTGACCTTTCAAACTATTTATGATATCCAATAAGAAGAAAGAAGGGAGAAGGAAGAAGGAAGAAGGAAGAAGGAAGAAGGAAGAAGAAAATATTTATTCTATTCTTATTATAAGAACGATAACTGATGACTTTTCGAGTACTTTATATACCAGCCAAACGAACCTTTGAAACCTTGAATATTGGAGGTAATGCGGGGGATTTTATCATTTATAAAACCCAAAGTGTGTCGTGTTGTAAAAAATGTTGTGATAATACCATTGATCCAACCATTTTAAATAATAATTTGATAAAAAAAATGGATTTAAACGGGATTAATGTATTACAAACCATTTATCCTGTTTCTACTCCTACGACTATCAATCCGAATAGTATATTTTATTTGACTTATAACATTGACCCAAATGGTTCATTATTTGGTAACACTCCTTGTGGAATTAATAATTATCCAAATTATATGGTTTATAAATAAAGATAAAAGCGGCCATTGATAGGATGGTAAATGAAAAATAAGAGAATAATTTTGATTTTTCAAAATGAACTCTCATTTTTTTTCTAGTAAATGGAATGGAAATTGTAAATAATGTTTGTTTTTCTTGGGTTTCTTGGGTTTCTTGGATTTCTTCTATTTCTTCTATTTCTTCCATTTCTTTTGTTCCACATTCTTCATCTATTTTTTCTAAATAATCGCAATTGTAAGTTTCGACCATTCTTTTTTTATATTTTTTTTGTTTTTGTTTTGGTATGGATTCATTGTTATTCATATCTAAATCCACAAATTGTCCCCATTCTACACAATACTCTGGCATAAAATTAGGTTTCATCGTTTTAAATTTATACTTATATTTTTTTTAATACTTTTTATAAAAATTATTAAAAAAATGTTCAATTTTCCTTCTACTTAACCACTTTTGGAAAATCCGGGCAAAAATCATTGATTATTACAAGAAATATCTAATATATTTTTACCCGGATTTTTGCACCACTTTTTTCTAAAAAGTGGTTAAGTGGTTAAGTGGGAATGGGCTTTTTTCGCAATTTTTCGGTATTTACGTGTTTTTGGTTTTATTGTCATATATTCACGTGCTCTTACATAAGCCGCCAAAACCCCTTTTTTATTTATTTTACACGTATTTTTTGTGCAAATCGGAAAGGTTTTATTGGGACCTAAAAAACATTTTTTACCGCATTTTTTAAGCATTACGGTTCTTTGATGATATCCTGGCTGTTGTTTTGACCAACCTCGTAAACGTGAGGTGCGTAATTTTTTACTTTTTGTCATTTGTAATATATTTATATATTATTTTTTATTATATGGAAAATGAATGTAAAGATATTGAAACAGGTATTAACGAAAAAAACTCGAACAATTCATTAAAAAAAATATTTAATCACTTTAAAGCAAGTATAAAGAATAGTAAATTAGAGAGAAAATCATATATTTTAGAAGATAAAGAAATTGAAAATATTACCATTGATTACAATAGTGATTTAACCGATACAGATGACGATGATATCGGAGAAAAAGAAAAAGAAAATCCTTCTTTGTTGGAAGTCCATTTTAAAGATTGGAATCTTCCTTCCTCTTATAGAAAATTAAGTTATGAAGAAGTAGAGAGAAAAATAAACAAACGATATTTTGATATAAATCATCAATATTCGAGCGCTCTCGATATATTATCTACTTATTTACGCGGTCAAAAAATCATTTATATGGAATCCAAATATTATTGCGAACAGCGTTTGAATTTATTAATGATGCCTTCGATTTTTCTCTCCAGTGCCGCTACGGTATTAGCATTTGTTATTATTAAATATTATTGGGGAGGATTGATCGTATCTGTCATTAATGCATCGATCGCATTTTTATTAACTTTGGTCAATTATTTTAAATTGGATGCTGTTTCCGAAGCTCATAAATCCTCTGCACATCAGTATGATAAATTACAAACATCTGTAGAATTTATGTCCGGATCTATTTTGTTATTTCATCGGTGTTCGAAAAAGAAAAACGATAGGGAAGAAGAAGTGGAACGATTTTTAAATACGAATCATCAAACGATCCATAGTTCAAATAATAGTTGTTATAGCTCGGATATCTTTGATGGAGAAGAAATATTATTAAATGAATGTGAAGAAGAATTGAAAAAAAATGTAATGGATAAATTACATCACGTCGAAAAAAAAATATCAGAAATTAAAGAAATGAATCAATTTATTATACCACACGAAATTCGTATGCGTTATCCTGTTATTTATAATACGAATATTTTTTCGGTTATTAAGAAAATTGATGATTATAAAAAAAAAATGATTACCAATTTGAAAAATGTGAAAAATGAAATTCGTTATGTTCATTTTCATCAACGTGAAAATTCGAGACATTCGAAAGAATATCGAAAAAAGAATCGTCGTTTGGTTCAATTGTTTCGATTAAAGAGAGAATTAGTGAATGAAATATTATTGTTGAAATCCGCCTTTTCAATCATTGACCAAATGTTTAATCAAGAAATGGCCAATGCAGAAATATTGAATAAGAGTTTTTTCAAGTTTTTCTGCGATTGTAATTTTTATTGGAGGAGAAATTTGACCAATCCATTGGATATTAACCCTTTTATTCGAAATTTAATGGATCCTTTTTCCATCCATTCCACTTTTTAGAAAAAAGTGGAGCAAAAATCTTTTGAAAAATCTTTTGAAAAATTGTAACTAATATTTGCTTAGATTTTTGCTCTCCGATTCACTTATGACTTTTTCTAAAAGTGGAAAGGAAGTGATTTTAAGCTACTTTTACTTATTTGTATATTGTCCGTTGGATACAACATCTTTTTTGACTTGATTTGTGAAATCCTTTTTCTTTGCTCTTGTTGTTGCCAATAATAATAGGCCAATCTTCTTTGATGTTCTTCTCTCGTCACTGGTCTTGGATTTTGTTCTTCTGGTTGTTGGAGTTCTTGTTGTTGTTGTTCAGGTTGTAGTTGTGGTCGTTGCGTTTGATTTTGAAAATAATGATTAATAATTTTATTTTTTGTTTTTTCCAAAGAATTCGTATATTCTAATTTTCCGTCATTTACTTTCATATTCAAGGAATTTAAGATATTATCATAAGAGAATTGCGGTTGCAGTTGCTGTTGTAATGGAGGTTGTGGTGTTTGACTTTGGGTTTTATATGTTTGTTGATATTTTTGGTGATAACTCGGTTGTTTGAAGGATTCTCTTGGTAAGTGTTGGGGTTTATTTAATTGGGGTTGTTGGGGTTTTTGTTGAGGTGGTTGGGGTTGTCTTGTAAACGTAGGTAATTTGAAATCTTTGAAAGGATCTAATCCTCCTGGTTCTGAGTATTGATGTTGTTGTTGTTGTGTTTTCTCTTCAATGATTATTTCCATATCTCTCGAATGGTTATTTATGAAGTATATTATATTTTTTATTTTCGAATGTAATATATAATATATAAAAGATGTCTAAAACTTATAAAAGGAGAGAAAAAAGAGTGAGGGGAAGAAAAGAAGGAAAAGAAGGAAAAGAAGGAAAGGAAGGAAAGGAAGGAAAAACGTATAAAATGAGAAAACCAAAAAGGAAAACTCGATTTCAAAGTCAAGGATTTATGAAAACAATGATGTTAAATGGTTCTGTAAAGAATGAAAAAGATATAGAATGGAATAATCAATATGATGGAAAAAAAGCCGATTTAAACGTAATGACAAATTTAAATGGGAAAAAACAAAAATATCATATTCAAATGAATAATCAAGAAATTGAACGATTATTAAGTCAACCCAGTGTAGAACAACGTTTGGATAAGCGTTTAATCAAAGATTTTTCGATGTAATATATTTTGTTTCGTAATCATCATTTTTTTTTCATTTCATCCAGAATAATCGTCTCATCTTCTGAATAACTTCTTTCTCTCCTATTTTTTTTATATGTTTTGGAAATATATTTATCCATTGTCGTCAAATAATAAGGAGAAGCATATAATATATCTGTCTTCATAGTATCGTTATAAATAATTTCAATATAAATTCCTTTAATTTTTTTAATTTCTTTTATGAATTGGGTAAATTGAGTTATATTCTCAAAATTGACATTGATGATGCTATGATTACGATCTTGTGATAAATTCTTTTCGAATTCATATAATTGATAAAAATCTTTGCAGTCATTTTTTTCCGCGATTTGCATTATTTCTTGCTCGTATTCCGTCACATTTGGATGTTTAATGGTATTAAACGAAACCTCAATATTGTACCCCATTACTATGGCTAAAGAATAAAATCATACACTTATCCACCTTATAGTATAAACTTACCTAGTTTGTGGTATATATATTCTTCCGATTAAGTTTCTCTAGTTACTGAAAGCATTTGTTTTACTAAAATAAACTAAAAGAGTTCTTGTTAAAGTATCTTTAACTGCTATATTAACCAAAAATCCACTATAATTTAAAAAATTACCGGAACCAGAAGTGATTTGATATACATTCTCTCCAGGTTTATTGACAAATTCACCTTGTTGATTTTTTATTTGTTGAGTGTTATTAATAATAGTAATTGTTCCTTCAGGTAAATAATATGTTTGAATTCCGGTTTGTTGATAAACTTCATCATTTTTATTTACATCGTAAATTGTGTAAGTTCCTACCCACTTACCAATTTCTTGAGTTAAATTAAAATCTGCAAATATTGGTCCATTAAACGTTTGAATAAGCGATGTTCCTAAATAAGATTCATCAATTTGATTAATTGTATTACTTACTGAATAGTAAAAAATTAAATCTGGGGGGGGTCCATCAGGAATACTCATTTTATAATATAACATAAGATTATTCTTGGGAAAAAACACGGGGTTTTTCCCTTTGCACCACTTTTCCCAAAAGTGGTAAGAAAATTGATTCTATTATTGTTATTGCCATTGTAAGAATAACAATAACAATAAAGAAAAGATGAATTTTGCCAATACAAATACGAATAAAGGAGAAAATATGGAATTGTCGGAAAGACAACAAATCGCTTTTTATAAATACCGAGAAGGTAAAAATTTATTTGTCACTGGTCCTGGAGGTTCCGGGAAATCGGCTTTAATTAAAAAAATATTTGAGGATGCGGTTGAACGAGAGAAAAATATTCAAGTAACTGCTTTGACCGGTTGTGCTTCGTTGTTGCTCGGTTGTCGTGCAAAAACCCTACACCGATGGTCTGGGATTGGTCTGGGATTGAAAACGATTCAATTTAACGTGGATCGTATTATGGATAAAAAGAAATATTCGATGCGCGGAATTCGAGATTTATGGCGAAAAATCGATCTTCTCGTCGTCGATGAAGTGAGTATGCTTTCGTTAAAATTATTTGATATGTTGAATCAAATTGGAAAAGCCGTTCGTGGGAATAATCGACCTTTTGGCGGAATTCAAGTGATCTTTTTGGGCGACTTTTATCAATTACCTCCTGTGGGCGATAAAGATGAAATCGATACTTGTCGATTTTGTTTTGAAAGTGACGATTGGTATACTGTTTTTGAAAAGGAAAATCAAATTCCTTTGACCAAGATATTTCGTCAAACCGATATGACGTATTGTAATATATTGAATCAAATTCGTGAGGGCGTGATCAAAAAAAGTACGAATAAAATACTTCTTCAATATGTAGGAAGAAAAGTTGCGCCCGATAGTAACATTCTTCCTACTAAATTATTTCCTACTCGAAACAAAGTAGATATGGTCAATCATTTAGAAATGAGTAAATTGGCTGGGGAACTCTATGAATTCAAAGTAAAGAGGGTGGACGATTATCCTCTTACCAGTGAATTTGATAAAGATCGTAAGAAGGATATTGATGTTCGTGATATTCAAACGGAGCTGGAATATATGTCGAACAATTTACCGTGTGTTTCCGTTTTACCATTAAAAGTCGGTTCTCAAGTGATGTGCGTCGTGAATAAAGAAATGAATACGCTTAATGGAAAAGTGGTCGCATTATGTAATGGGAGTCAAGGGATTGTGGTTGATATAAGTATGGTAATGGGAAATCCTTTACCTGTGGTTCGTTTCTTGATTCAAGGGAGGTATGAAGATATTATTATGGTACGTCACGATTGGATAAGTGATAATATTCCTGGGGTAGGAATCAGTCAAATTCCTTTAATTTTGGCGTGGGCTTTAACCATTCATAAGTGTCAAGGTGCGACTTTGGATGTTGCCGAGATTGATATTGGTAGTGGGATTTTTGAGTGTGGACAAACGTATGTGGCTTTGTCACGTGTGCGTTCCTTAGATGGATTGTATTTGAATTCTTTTGACCCGACTAGAATAAAGATTAGTCGAAAAGTGAAGAATTATTATGATGATTTGATGGGATTCTGGGAGACGTACAAACCGGTTGTTGAAGATATACCTATTGCGGTACCTGTTTTGTTAGAAGAACAAAGAGAAGTAAAAATACAAAAAAGTTCAAATCCGTTTCAATCCTTTGCTTGTCCAAATAATAATATTCCTATTGTAACTGCGGAACCTATATAAAAGTAGGGGGATGTACATCTACTACGTAGTGCCCTACGGGAGACCCCCTCCTTGTAAAGGGCGATTATATCACAAATGTATTTTGGCGCGTGAATTTCTAGAAAGAAAAAAGTTCAAATCCGTTTCAATCCTTTGCTTGTCCAAATAATAATATTCCTATTGTAACTGCGGAACCTATATAAAAGTAGGAAGAGGAGGGGTTAAGGGGAACCTAGGTTCCCCTTGAAGCAACCCCTACAAACCGGTATATAATTGGTCGAACCTACGACCGTTTGTTCTTTTTCTTCTGTCAAACGCATTGAAAATATACCCGGCGTTCCGTTTTTACATTGTGAGCAAAGAGAGGTCATCTTGGTTACTTTATCGCATAAGGGAATGAGATCCAATATTTGCCCGAATTTTTTTCTCTCAAAATCACCATCTAAACCACAGACATAAATTTTTTTATCTTCTTTCAACCATAATTCTACGCATTCATATAGATCCGTGAAAAACTGGCCTTCATTGATCAAAATCACTTTGGCGTTTTTTACTTCTTGGGTTGTTAAAAGATTTACGAGATCTTTGGTTTGAATACAAGGAATCATTACTTTATCGTGACTGGATAATAAATGTTGGTCGTATCTTGTATCAATGGAATGATTGATTACTACGGTTGAAATATTACAAAATTTACATTGTTTATATACCTCGATAATACGCGATGTTTTTCCAGAAAACATTGGACCAATGATAAGTTCTAAATAGGCTTGTGATTGTGTCATTCTTTCTTTATTCATATTCTTTGATAGGATTTTAAAAATCAAATTCAACTTTCTTTGCGGAGACACCCCGGTAGGGGTTTTTGCTCCACTTTTAAAAAAAGTGGATATATATATATATATATATATATATATGTATCATATTGAAAAAGACAAAAAGAAAAATCAAGAAAAGGGGGACGATTTTCTATTTCCTTTTTCTACTTGTGAAACACCCAAGAAAGAAGGTATTGCACAACCTTATTCGGTTCTCGCAAATGTGTTAAGTATTTTTGTCATTCTTTACTTTTTATTTCAAACCAAACATATCTATCCTTTTTTATTACTACTTTCCTTTCTCGCGTTTGAATGCGTACACGCTTTTTCACATACGATTCATTTACCTGGTTATGTACAGAATAATATAACCCATTGTATTGCTTATACCGTTAACGTATTTTACTTATTGACATTATATAATTATACACATCATTCACCTAGTATTTATTTTTTAATATTTTTATTTGGGTTAATCGTCATTGACGTTTATTTTTTTATGTTTTTATCCTTTGTTTTTTATGTTACATCCTCGATGCTCATTTTTTTATCCATACTTATCTACTATTATCCATATATTCCAAAAAATAAACAATCTTATATTGTAACCATTTTACTATTAGGAATCTCAATTGTTTTATTGCTTTATAATGAAAAATATAACTGTAAAAATATGTTGCGTATGTTTCCAGGATTTCCATTTCACGCTCTTTTAGAACTGAATGGTACGGTTATTTTTTACTATTTATGTAAATTTTTTTATCAAATGTAAAGCCACATCCACTTTTTAAAAAAAAGTGGCGCAAATCCACTTTTAAGAAAAGTGGAGCAAAATCCCGATAAAAAATCGAGAAAAAAGTGGAAATAATATTTCCTTGGATTTTCACTCCACTTTTACAAGGGGTTTTTGCTCCACTTTTTTCTAAAAAGTGGAAATAATATTTCCTTGGATTTTTGCTCCACTTTTTTCTAAAAAGTGGATTAGAAGTCCATTTCATATTCTACAAAATTTTGTTTTTCTGTTTTAATTTTATGGTAGATGGAGGAATATATTTTATTTAAAACCGAGGCTTGTTTGAAATCGATTCCCATAAATTTACCCATCATTTTACAATAAAGAACTTCATTTCGATCATTCGAATGAATAAATTCATTATGTTTTTTTTTCCATTCCATAAGAACATTGAATATTTTTGAATGAATTTGATTGAGTAAAGAAGTCAGTTTTTCTTTTGGAAGTTCATTCCACGTATTTTGTGATCCTGAATTTGTATGGTTATTAGAAGCATCGTAATAATAAATCATATTGTTTTTTTGTGTAAATGCGAAAAGTGGAATGGCTTGTTGTTGTTCATATAAATTTCTCTCGAATAAAAGTAGAATGAGATCCATTATTGAATTATCTGGTTTGTAAATAAAATCAATATCTGTATCTTGGATCGTGAATAATTCAATGATGTTTTTATAGTAATAACACGGATGTTGGTGATTATTTAACCAATCAATAATATTTATTTTTTTCTTTTTCACTTCTACCCATTTTTGTAGGTGGTCTATTTTCTCTTCCATTTTATTTTGTTTGATCACTAACTCTTGAATAATTTGATAAAGTTGGATTTGACTTGGTAATACTATATTGCTGCTTTGTATTTGTGTATTGTTTGCATTGTGTAAAATTTCACATAAGATAAGATGTTTTTTTAAGGTACTATTGTTTTTATATTCTTTTTTACAATGTTTACATACGGATGGTTTTCTTTTTTTTTTCATAATATATTGCAAATTTTGATGCGGATTTTGATTCGTTGAAGTTGATTCCATTTTATTTAGTTGATTATTAAAAAATTATTTTGTAATTTCAATTTTTAAGGGAACCTATGGTTCCCCTATGACCCCTCCTCTTTCTCCTTACAATATAGAATAATTAACTTGGCGCGCGAGTTTCTACAAAGAAAAAAGACAATAATATTCTGCTTCGCAAAATATGATTGTGTATATTGTTGTCAATACCCGCGCCGAGTTTATTAGGTAAAAATATGATGAGGAGGGGTCATAGGGGAACCTAGGTTCCCTTAATTTAAAACTGGATAATATATATATGTCAGATCTTAATAATGATATAACGAATATTTTAGATTCTGCTTCCAAGAATCAAATACTCGCTTCGGAGAGAGAAATTTTGAATAATATTTATAATGAGTTGTATCCAAATGATATTGATAATTGTAAAAATCCGTATCTTATCAATGAAAGGGATTTTAGGAAATGTAATAAATTGGCTGAAGCAGAACATCTAAAAACGGGTTGCCGTTTTTGTGCGAATTATTCATCGAGTTCACCCGAAGTTTTATATCATACCTTAAAAGTTATTCAAAATCAAGTTCGTGTTCCTTCTTCCGAATATACGATGAATATTGCTGCATTAAACGCTTATCAAAGACCTGAAGATAAATATCAAGTTATTCAGGCAGCTGGCGGTTCATATTATTTAGCTCCTCCTCGTGTCAATTGGAACCAAATGAGTGATCGTAAAGAGCCTCATATTCAAGAGGTTGTTACTTCCTCAGGTTCTACTTATGGTGGAAATAGTTTACGACGTTCTTTGGTTCGATTGCGACCGGGTGCAATGTCTCCTGGTGGGATTGGGGTGGATATTAAACATAACTCGTACGACCGTTATTTAAATCGTTTAAAAGGAAAATCAGCCCTTCGTCGTGGGATTATTCCTCCTACTTTTGGTGCTCCGATCCCTTTTAATCGAGCTTTTCCAATTTACGGTGGAAAAACTGTGAAAACCAATATCGTGAATGGTTGTAGTTGTGTTCCGGTTGTTTAGTAATCTTTTGTTTTTTATTTGTATTTCTTTTTCTCTTTTTTTCTATTTTTACTTATATTTGTCTTTAGGCAAAAATAATCATTTACCTTTTCTGATTCTTTCCTATGTTAGATAATTCAAATTGAAATTGAAATTCAAATTATAAAAATATAATGTTATTTATATAATTATGCCTTTTAAAATGGGTTTGCAAATTTCCAATGGAAATTATTATTCTGGAGTGGCTGCTACGCCTGTTACCCCAAATACAGCGGTAACTCCTCCTCCTCGAAAAATAGGATTAAATGCTGCGATGATTCAACGTATTCATACCATTCGTCCTGGTTGTGGCTCTTGTGGTAGGTAGGGGGACATACGTCCCCCCTACAACCCCCTCCTCGCTTTTTTATGATATTTTTGGCGTGCGAGTTTTTACAAAGAAAATGAGACAATTATATTCTGCTTTGCAAAATATCATTGTAGAAATTGTTGTAGAGCCTGCGCCGAGTTATCAAGGAAAAAGCGAGGAGGGGGTCTTAGGGGGGACTTCCGTCCCCCTAATTAAAAAGTGGACATATATATAAAATGACTGTGACAATGAGTTTACATATGAATTCGACCTCTACTTCTCCTTCTTATCCATCCAATCTTTTAGGAAGAGCCAGTTATTTTAGTACGATGTATGACACTACACTTCTTCCATATAATAAAGAATATAACAATTGTAGTAATACATTATGTTATACTTATAGTAAAAACTATATTTATAAACCACATAGTGCGTACGGAATGGTGGGAACTTCTGCCGCCGCTTATTTAGCAAGAAGACGTAGGCTATAAAAGATAGCTTGTATTTGTTGTCGTTGTATTTATACTTGTTGATTTGTATGGTCTCCCGATACTATCTTGTAATTCGATCAATAACGATGGTTCCTTAAAGAAAAGCCCCCAGTTGGCATTCGTGATTAAAATAAAAGCAAATAAGAAAATAAGATATCTTGTTTCATTCGTTATGAAAGGTAACGTTTTTTGGTAAGGATAAAATAAATAAATTAATAAAAAGGACATACACATTATATAAATAAATTCAAATCGTTTTTTCCAATAGTCTAAATTATTGATCCATTGTATATTTTTCTTATATTCTTCGTTTTCTTCGTTTTCTTTGTTTTCTTTTTTTTCTCTCTTTTCTAATTTTCTATTTTTCCATTGGTAATACATTTCTGTGCTAGAACATAAAACAAACAATATTTTGATTGAAAAAATATAAAAGATAAAAAGATTGTAATAAATATTCATTTATATTTATTCATTAAAATAACTTAAAGACAATGAATCTAATATCTTTGTGGGGGCGTGGTTTCATACAGCAATATTCAAAATTTAATTATTATTTAAATCAAGGAAACCAGTAATTATTTTGTCCTCTTTTAATCCGGAATTAGCTCAGTTGGTAGAGCATTCGACTGTAGTTGTTTAAATATGTTATCGAATTGTCGCCGGTTCGATTCCAGCATTCCGGAAAATAATACACTAGTGGTGTAGTGGTAACATACGACCCTTCCAAGGTTGGGCTAGGGGTTCGATTCCCTTCTAGTGTAAGTTTTGCATTCGTTGTGTAATGGTAACACGTGACTTTACCAAAGTCAAGCTATGGGTTCGATTCCCTTCTAATGCATCTTTTTATTTTGTTTTATTTTGTTTTATTTTGTTTTATTTTGTTTTATTTTGTTTTATTTTGTTTTATTTTGTTTTATTTTGTTTTATTTTGTTTTATTTTGTTT
>Ga0214919_10000588_pt1 | contig 61786 bp, 99 predicted proteins | sample LL1503_MetaG_FD_177994 | JGI IMG/M metagenome (GOLD analysis project Ga0214919, IMG submission 177994) | Freshwater microbial communities from Lake Lanier, Atlanta, Georgia, United States - LL-1503 | ecosystem: Environmental > Aquatic > Freshwater > Lake | place: USA: Georgia | collected... | reverse complement strand
AAATAGTTGCCTGAATCTCCTGAGCCTCCTGAGGCAAATTCTACCAGTATGTCATTTATTTTCATTATCGTATCCCCGCCATTGATTGCAATGATTTAACATCGTCTGACAGTTTGTCATGAATCTTTTTTGGCTCTAGTCCTGCCGCTGTGCGCACATCATTTAGATCATCTTCGTGCGTGGCTCTGTAGGCATCCGGAGTTAATGGAACTAGTTCTCGAAAGGTTTCTTCCGACCATTCATGCTCCTTGCCGTCATAATGCATGCGCCATTCTTCAGGAGCAAATTCTGTCAGGGTTGATAGATCATCCAATAGGGTTTGCACATGCTGTGCGGCCGATCTACGACGACGCAGTTCTAGGTACACTAGATAACGGCTGGGCTTGATTTCACCGGGTGATCGATCAGCGTCCAGCACAAAGTCATAGCCCTTTTCAAACCAGGCCACTAGGTCTTTGGCAGCAGACAAGTCGCGAACAAAGAATGATAACACAATGATATCATCGTCATCACCCATTTTGGCGGCGAATTCGTCCACGTGAATCGTGGGCTTCATCATGCCCTCTAGGTCTTTATATTGCAGACCCTCAGACAGCAGGACCGACAGGGGCTGACTGCTGTTGAAGGGATTGTTGAGCGTCTTGGGCTTGTTCATCGCTTTGATTTTCCTCTTTGTCCAAATCTTGTTCGTAGGCTTGATCCAATTCGTCCAGATCAATGTCCTGATCTTCCATTTCAATTGATCCTGTGCGGATGTCGTTCATGAGTGCCTTGGGCATGGTGATTGTGACCAGCCACACGTCTTTAGTGACCAATTTGGCCTTTTTGGTGCCCGGACGATAATCTGACGGATCTGTAATTTTAATGGGAATCTTTATTTCTTTGCGCTGGTATTCAACTTCGCAGTCAAATGCCAATAATCTGCGTCCACCACGGGGATCGGGCATGAGTCTTAAAGGCCACATAAACGTACAAGTCACACGGTACTTGCCAATTTCGGGACCGTCCACAAGTTCCCCAATTTCCCAGTTTCGAAATGCGTAGATATCTACTTCGTCCAGCACACGCTCAAAGTCTAACAGCGTGGTCAAACTACCCTCGCTCATGTAGATGTCGCGAATGTTGTCGGCTACCTGCCAGTAGTCGGTGTGATCTTTAAATAGATCTCGATCGCGGACGCCATGTCGGTTGTGTGTTTGCATGATAGTTTATTTAGTACATTTTAGTTCAAGCGTTATTTCACGATCTGCAGGGCGGCCGGTAAGTTGACCATGATTTATACATTAACTGATTGTGACCCAACCGTAACGCACAGTTTGACTGTTGCCACTGGTGTTATTGATACCAAAGTCAAATCTATTGGTAGTTGCACTAGGAGCCGTACTGCTACGAACTATGGAGTTTGCTGTGCCTGTAAATTGATTGGGTATGCTGGTAAAGTCAATAGGGGTGCCGCCGCCGTTGTAGACCCAGGCATACTGAGCACCCACAACAGGCACGTTGGTATTGGTAATGGTAGCCGTGGCGTTCCAAGCCAAGATACCATTGGGGATATTGCAATCAACCCACATGTAGTAGGTCTCGCTGGGACTCACAGTGAAACTTTGGGTGCTGTTGCCTACAGGAGCAGTCCAAGAGCCTTCAAATCTTGTAGCAACATTGGTTAAGGCCGCACCGTTGCCCACAAAGTTACCGGCTGTGGTAATGTTGCCTGTGGCAGTTACAACTCCGGCAGTTAGTATGTTACCACCTGTGACATTGGCTGTAGCGGAAACCAAGCCAGCAGTTCTTATGTTGCCGGCTTGAACATTGCCAGTTGCCGATACATAGCCAGTAACACCCAGACCAGTTGGTCCGGTCAAGGCACCATCGTTGCCAAAAGTCCACTGATAAGATCCTCCTGCAGGTTTCACACTGATTTGATACACACCAGTTATTGACAAATCCAAGGGATTGCTTTGTACAATACTTGAATTGGCAAATGCCAGGGTACCACCAACAATGCTGACATTGCCACTGGTGACATTGCCTGTAGCACTGATTAGGCCGCCGGTGCGTATGTTGCCAGCAGTGACATTGCCTGTGCTACTGTTTACATAACTTTGCAGGTTGGCCGCTGTAACAGTGTAGTTGGTACCGGCTGAGACCACGGGCACTATGGTGTTGGCTGTGATATTGCCTAGGTTGGGCAGTTGACTAAATTTAACGTTGCTCATTATTATTCCTCGACAAAACTGTCACCTGTTTCACTTGTGAGTTGATTGTTGTCTTCTGTTATAAAAAACACAGAGAGATCTATATCAACGCCGATGTAGATGCCGGTTTCAATGGTGATCCCGCCTTCTATTACGATTGTTGACATATATTGGTATCCATTGGGGTATTTATTGCTGAACCTGAACTTGAGATTGCGGCAATCTAGTCTAGCCAGGTCAGTATTTAGTGACCAGATCTTGAAAATATAACACTGGTTATCATGCTCACACACTCCGTAAATAGAAGGTCCGAAAGGACTTTTTACCAGGAGAATAGAACTTGAGTAGACAGCGATCAGCGAAAGCACAAAAAAGAATGAATCAGGCAGTAGAAAACACCATTAGCTTTAACCCAGCACCTAGAACGGCACAGCGCCGCATAGACTTGATCCCTCGCACACGAAATCAAGAACGCTTGGTCATGGCTCTACAAGATCCTGACGCCCACATAGTAGTTACAGTAGGTCCCGCAGGTACGGGCAAAACTTATCTAGCCATGCAGGCGGCCGTTAAGGCACTGAAGGAAGGTGATTGTGACAAGATCGTAATGACACGCCCAGCAGTGGGTGTGGAGGGAGAAAGTCATGGTTTCCTCCCGGGCAATCTAGTTGCCAAAATGGAGCCGTGGACTCGTCCGCTATTGGATGTCATGCGCGAATATTATCGTGCCCAGGACATTGTAGCCCTTATAGAAGATCAGGTTGTGGAGATTGCGCCTCTGGCATACATGCGCGGCCGAACCTTTAAAAACTCATGGATTATTGCTGACGAAATGCAAAATGCTACACCAGCACAGGCCAAGATGTTGATGACTCGAATAGGGACGAATTCAAAGATAGTGATCACAGGAGATGTGGAGCAGGCCGACCGACATAGCGGAGACAACGGCCTGCTGGATCTTTGTGAACGCTTGCAGTCAATGCCCACACAGGGTATTGCTGTTTGCACATTGGAGTCTCGTGACGTTCAACGCCACAAGATCATTGGGTCAGTGTTGAAACTCTACGCAGTTTAGGAGGTGATAATTTCGTAGATTTCCCGCCAATTTTTGACGACCGGATACGGGCACTCATGATTCATGTTGTGCCCGTGTTCCATTAATATACTGCGCAATCCCATGCTGTGCCCGAGGTCAGCATTTTCAATTTTATCCTCAACCCAGTGGAGATTGGATCCACGATAGGGTTCAAGTGCGTCATTTTTGTCCGCACCGGTTGCCAAACAAACAATTCGTTCAAATGCTGTCTTGCCAAATAACTTGCGTAGATTCATTTCACGCAATCGGCCGGCGTTGACATCTAGACTCAAACTTGTGATACAATGAAACACATAGCCATGTTCTTCGTGCAGACGTTTGACATAGAACATGGCATCACGTAACGGGGGTAAGAATCCAATTGCAGCCGATTCGTTGAAGATTTTGATTAGTTTACGACCTTGGTCTTTACTGATGCCATATCGATCGCCAATGTCGTATATGAATTCATAGCCGGGTTGTTTTTCGTGTCCGTGTTCCTCCATCCAGACCGAGAATGCATATTCCCAGTCTAAGAGCACACCATCTGCATCAACCAGGATTGTTTTCTGCAGGTTGTTGCGTGTTGGTAGTTTGATCAGGTTTGACAATTTCATATCCATTTTCTTGAAACAATCTAGTGATGGTTGATTCGTAGTGTTGGTGGTAATATTCCACAATGCGGTTGAAGTCTCTGGGAACATTAACACCGCTCATGCTACATTTTAACACAGAGAGGGTTCGAAAGTCAAGTATCACATTAGCCGTTTGGTGATCGCGACGCTTTAAACTTCGGGCCACAGCCATGACTTCGTCAATTTGACCCGTGGCTTTTTGGTAGTAGGTTAGAATTAGGTATCTCATATTTCCTCATAATAGATTTGTATGTATCTATGTCCGCGGCCTTGGGCGCACAAAGACCACACAAGCATCGCTCTCGAGCACATTGAATGATTGGGGGATTTTGAGCCTGTTCTAAAATAGGTCGAGTATTATCTAAGTTACCAATTGGTCCCACAGTACCATCATAATTCATTTTACAATCTTTGTTGACGTATACTTCGCCGTTGACTTGTTTAATATAAACAAAAAAATGATTTACAGAGCAGTACCATCCGGGGAATTTATTGGTTACAAATTTTTGTGGTGCGTGACGATTCTGATTTTCACACAATTCCCTGCCGCCGCAACAGGTTCTGCCTGTATCCGCCAGGTCGGCTTTGTTACCGTGCATTACAGCATGGTCTATTGATTTTTTATATAATCCTTCAAACCATACAACCTGTTGCACATTATAATTGAAATCAACATCGGGTGCATGATCTAGTTGTCTTGGTAGGTGTTTGATGTCATTTGCTTTTAGCCATTCAATCATGTGTTGAGCATCTGCAAATTTGTCAGGTTGTGAATGCATGAGCACAACACATTTTTGTCTGCGTCCTGCGGCTTTAATCCTTAACAAGTTTTCTTTAAACTGTTGTTTTTGTTCTGGGGTATTATCAGTGTGATAACTTACAGTGAATTCATCAATCAGGGGAATAATTTGATCTAATCTATGCGGAGTAATAATAGCATTGGTTGTTGTGGTTATTGTCAGATGCCAGCGATCTTGATAAGCCGCATAACGTTCACGCACAGCAGTTAAAATTTCTACAATGTCAGGATGATGCAAGGCCTCACCCCCATAAACATTTAGTATAACATAGCGAATACTATGCGGTTTTGTAGCCATATAGATGTCTGCATATTCAAACATAAAGTCAATAGTACGCAAACAATCTATCACGGGGGGATGACGTTGTGAGTTGTCATGTCCGCCATAGATACCGGTACTACAATAACTGCAATCCAAATTGCACTTCATTGTGAGTTCCCAGTCCAACAAAAATGTGATTCTGTTGTTGGGATCTATGCGTGGTTCAACTGATGTTACTGAGTTCAATTAAGGTAGCACTCAAGTTGATTTCTTGATCCGCAACCAATGCTACATTGGCCGCACCGTTGCGAATAATCACAATGGCTTGGTCTTGTTTTTGTTCGTCTTTGCTCCACAGATCCAAATTGTCGTACATCCAGCGGAATATATCATCTGACTCTTCTGGCGTGGCACTTTGACACAACAATGTTCTTGCTGATTTAACTTGTCCCTGTTTGAACAAGTCCACACATTCTAGTTTCCAGTCTCTTGCACTTCTATCAGCCGCACTGGGTGGGGCAAGTGTGCCTGACTGTGAGTTGGGTTGCAACAAGTTCAAACACTTGCGCAGGTCAGGGTATGTGGCCTTGACGTAAGTATCCAGTACATCTAAGTCAAACTCCACGCCTTCTGTGACCAACACAGTTGCCGCACGGGCAGTAAACTCTGTGTGATCTGTTTTGTTGATTTGGAATCCTTGACAGCGTGAATGCAAGGGTGGAATGATCTTTGTGGGATAGTTACAAGTGAGAATGAATCGTACTGTTTGACTGTAGTCTTCCATCAAGTTGCGTAGCGCAGGTTGTACAGAGTTGGGATTCATGTAGTCGGCTTCGTCAATCAACACCACCTTGAATCGGCCAAACGGCATGGTCTGACAGAACGAGATCAACTTGTCAACCCATTCAACTTTACGTGCTTCCTTGGAACCATTGGCGTACATCACATCATATTCATCCACACCCAGTTCGTTGATCAGCAATTTGGCCAAGGTTGTTTTGCCTGTGCCTGCTGAACCACTCAACATCAGGTGCGGGATTGACCCGTCCCGAATCCATTGTTGCACCTGCTCGCGTTGTGAATCGTCCACAAACACATAACCATCCACAGTCTTGGGACGATATTTTTCAACCCATAGTTCTTTCATACCAGTTCCTCAATAATGCCCAGGCCTTCTGCTAGAATTAGTAATGAACCTGCTACATAGAAGTTTCCGTCAATTAGAAAAATTCCTGCCACAATTCGTAATGCACTTTTTACAAGGCTCACATAAAAATGTCCACGACTTGGGTCTTTAGGTTGTACTTCAATTTCCATCTTTTAACACTTTCCACATCTTGAGTTTTTCCTGTTCGTCGAGCCACTCCGTTTCACCCGCAAAGTGGCCAATGCCCCTGAGCATCTCGTCTACAGCAAATTTTACACGATACAAGTCTTGTTTGCAAGGCCAATTGACAAAACCTGTCATGTACGGATCATTGGCCGCCCGATACATCTTTTGACATTCCCAAATGACTTTGTTAATATCCCAGTCACGAATCATGAGTGTTGCATGTGTGTGGGTTTGGCTTCTACATGTATTGCGCCCGAGAATGTTAGGTCATCGGGCTGTTCATCTGACAATAGCAGAATGTCTTTGGGATCTACTCTACGTAAAGTATGTTTGCCAGTTTCATCTTCAACGTCGATACCGCGGGTCCAACGACCGTGTGCCACACACACCCATTCGCCCACACGCACATCCTTTTGATCTGGACCCACAGCATACACTTGCCCCCAGCGTGGACGTATTCCCGAACTCTTGCCGTTGTCACTGAGCAACACAATACCTGTGTTAGTAAAGCGTTCGGTAAAAACCATCTCACCCACGATGACCACATCATTCAGTGGCCGGATTTGATCACGGGTAAAGCGGTGTGCTTCAAATGCAAGTTTGGTCATTATACGTCCTTGGTCTTTGAACTGGGCAACATTTGCGATTGAGTTTGCTGACGATATTGCTTGCTCACCTGCTCGTTTCTTTTGCGAATTACTTCGTTGTTGTCGTTGATTTCGTCACCGCGAGCATTTACACGCATATTGCCCACAGCACGAACTCGTTCGTTTTGTAAACGCAATGCGCCCATGTCCACGGTTTTTCCGTTGGCTGATCTATATACTTCATTTGTCATCTCTATCTCCTAAAAACATATTTAACGCAAGAATTCTTCTGTGTCTAAATCATAATAAATTGAATCAACTTGGTGGACGCCCAGTAGGAATAATACATAACTGGCTACACTGGATCCGCGACCCACTCCCCAAATCACATGATTGTCACGCATGATATCTACTAGATATTTTAAATAACGTAACAAATCAAACAAACCACGCTCTTGATACAAAAGTAATTCATGGGCCACACGCTGTAACTTTTCTGGCGTATCGCACATGGCTACCACATGTTCGGCTATATCTAACTGTTGATATTCAGCAGGCATGTGCCAGTTGCGTTGTTGCATATTATCCCAATCGGGCACACTAATATCGCTGTTATATGGAAATGTCCAGGTTATTAACTGCCCCGGATCTTCCAGCAATCCAATTGCTGATTCAATATCTACATCATGATCAACTACACATTTTATTTGAGTTAGGTCGCGACCTTGCATGATCAAATCACACAGATCAGTTTCGTCAAGTATTATTTCGCCGTATTGATTACTTCTCATTTCGCGGAAAGTTTGCAAATACCACTGTGTTGGCACTAACAGGCGCGGCGTTTTCGGGCCATTCTAAATTCAATTCATACCATCCTGTTGACATCACTTTGACAATGTTGTCTGGAACAGGCTCACGTTCTATACTTTCGTGTTGCATACTGGCCCGATGCCACCAACCATCTGTTAAAAAAGGTCCGGCAACATCTTCTTCGTCGTGTTGATACCACACACTATCTCCTAGTGTGCTGGAGATATCTAATCCAGTCACTGTCATGCGCCCTTCCATTACAGCGTTGAGTTTGTAGTATAACATCATGCCAATGATTTGGTCAACTGGTTCCTCGGGCAAAGTGGTAACACGGATGCCCATCATCTGCATGAACTCAGCACGTTCCATGTTGTTTTGATTTATAAAAACTGAACTCTCTAATGCACTATGTACAAATGCCTTGGCTCGATCTAGAGCAATGTTGGTACTGGCTGAATCTCGGGTCTTGGTCAGCAAGTTGAGACTCACTGTGTATTGATTCATTTGCAGTTGATCTTCATAGTAGATGCCTGCAAGAAATTCTAGGTCGTATTGTAGTCTAACGTTCATTTGATATTGATTTTGTCGTCAAAGTTGATGTGGCTGGCTTCTTCTTGTTTCTTGTAGGATTCGCGTAACCGGTCTTGATACTTGTTTCGAAAAGTTTCCAAAGCCATTCGTATTTGATCGCATAAATGGGCATTGCCTGTTCCTGCGGCTATATTGAGTTTGTTAGAAAGTTCGCTGACTCGGGCACTGAGTTCATCAATGGTCAAGTCATTTATGTCACCGATTAAAGGATGTTCCATGTTGTTAGTTTACACTAAAACATGCAGATTGTCAAGTGTTTTGATTAGGCAAGTACACAACCATTGTTGCCAATACAGAACCATTTGGCATTGATGTATTGCAAAGTACAAGCATCGCCAATGGCATCAAAAGTGATAGTTCCGGTACCGCTTGACTTCCACCCTGCATTGGTCACAGTGATCACCATGTCGCCAGAGTCAGCATACATAGCAAACACTTTGATCTGTCCTGCATATCCTGCTGCCAGGGTGGCAGTTTCTGCAGCCGCAGTTGAGAAATATGATGTTGTCAAACTCAAGTTGGCAGCACCCGAAGCAGCCAGATCTTCTGAACTGGGTAGATAGATTGGATCTTGATTGCGACTTAGATCAACAATGGAAATAATGGTGCCACCATTCACAGTGGAGAAGTTAAACGTGTAAGTGCCTGTGGTACTGAATGTGATTGTTCTTGTGCTGGCCACATAGCCTTGCAAGTTTGCGGTGCCAACACTTACTGAGGCCGGCAATGTCAGGGTGTATGCGGTGCTGGTCACAGTAACTTGTAATGTGATCGAAGCCGCAACCGCTGCCGCAGGCCAATTGCTAAATGCTAGAGTAACTAATCCAGTTGGAGTCAGAGTTTGGTACGAACCTGAACCCCAGTTCAATGTAACTGTGCCTGTAGTGGTTGCTTGCGTGACCAGAGTTTGCGTGACTTGCTTGGACTGGTAATCATACAGCAGTGATCCTCCCATGTCATTATCTAGAATGGTTCCACTTAGTGCAGATTTCAATATCACATTGTTTTGCAAGTCAGTAATTTCATTATAGGCATACTGAAAATTTGTTTTGGTGTTGGTGAAGTTATCACGAAAACCTTGCGAATTATTATCTTGTCCAGCGACCGGATATGCTCCGTCGATGTCATTTGGGTTGATTTGACTTGTCATTCTTTTTTGTCCTAGTTATACCAATATATTGGCTTTGGGAAATACTAGATATTTATCATTACGATCAGTGGGATCGTACATATCCACAGGCGCTTCAAACTGCATGCTGGCCCCATCAAATGTTGTAGAAATACCCTCGGGCGAATCGGATACAATGAAATCAAATGTGGCCCCGCTGCCGCTACCTACAATATTGGTTCCTGAAATGGTGTTATATTCAGTGCCCACAGCCAAGGTTATCACAGCCTGGCCATCCACATTGACAATGGTAATAGCACCACCAGCATCTACATCTTGTACTGTGATTGTGATATTGTTGTACCCATCAACTCCACCAACTTGACTGCCCAGTACAACAATCACATCACCAACTGCATAGTTAACTCCACCTGTGCCGGCAGGCAGTTGCGCAATTTGTTGGTACTCCAGTGTTGATCCATCGAGCCCTACCACAAGTCCCAGCACTTCATAGTGTGGCACAAAATCAAATGTGGTCAAACTGGGTTCAGGGGTCCAGTTCTGTGTTGCGGTGTCCCAGTTGCGACTCAATGTTGCGTCTAATACATAACGGTCAACTTTGAAATCTACTGCATTCAAGTTTCCTGTAAATTGTGTTTGAACGTAGTAGGCCATTTGCGCACTACGTCCAGGCTTGGTATAGCACATGACCCAAGCCGGAGTAAATCCTAAAACTCGTCCATTAGTTTGTTTTGATGTCATCCACAATGGTAGTTTGGTAGATATTTGACCCACAACATCAATCACTTGATCTCGCATGTTCACAAGACTGTTGGGATATACTTGTGTTAATGTGGTAGGGGGTGGTGTTAGGTTGTCAATTGGATATGGCAAGTTCACAATCTTGCTCACACTGGCGCCCGAACTGTTCACTAGGTTATCTATAATTTTGCTGTAGACAACTTCATACACAACTTCGCCTGTTATAGGATCCAGAGCCTGTGCAGTATCAATCTCTCCCAACACAAGATTTTTCCAATAGTGGTTTTTGTACAAACTGCTGACATAAGTTTCTAATACATCAGGCGCAAGGCCGAACGCATGTTCATAAATCACACGTTTTGACTTGCCAAAGTAAGGATCGTCGATTCTGTAGATATAGTCTGGCACAAAGATATCTTGATTGTTTAGCAAACTTGCAATCAAGGCACGGTCATTGGCCGGAGGCATAGCTTCAATCAGTAAGTTTTGATAAGGCTTGTTGTATGCACGTTTTACTTTTATTGTGAATGTCTTGACCACGCTTACCACATCTCGTGTGCCAGTGGCCTTCATGACTGGGGTAAGCACTGCACCTGATCCACCAAATCCTTGTGTTACTGTTAGAGACGCAGGACTGGTATAGCCTGCACCGCCATTCTCTACTGCCACAGCAGTTATAACACCGCCGCTAACTGTGACATTACCGGCCTGTGCTTGAATGGCACTGGCACCCACTGGAGTATTAAATGTCAATATTGGTGTGGTTACTGCACTATATCCCGAACCACCATCGGTAACTGTGACAGTGTTTACTGTGTAAAGTACCTGTGTGGTATCTTCTGCGTAGGCATTAACTGTAAATGTAAAAGTGCTATCAAACGTGGTTTCTTGAATGCTAACATTTCTTATCACGGCTTGAGTAGCATCAAAAGTTGTGCTTCCCAAGTCAACTGCAAAGGTGTTAAATGTTACTCGCCCTGAGATCTCCCCAGAAGGCAATAGTTCTAGACCTTGTGGCAACAGATTGTACTCACCAGGCACGTAAGGATACGGTAGTGATACTGAACTGGCGCCGGGATTAAGACGATATGTTAGAGCACGTCCTCCTGAGTTCACAGCTTCAATTACAAACATACTAGTAGCACCATTTTCAATTGAGCCAAGATCGGCGGGTGTGAGCCAGATAACTCCGGCATTCACAGTGCCAGATATGGTCAAGGTAAACGGATATGGATCACTTGCCACAATCAAGTTGGCCACCATGGTGCCACTGGCAGTGGTTAGTTCTACTTCACTGGTGGTACCAAGATTTTGTGTAATAGTAAACTGTGTGGCACTGAATACATCTAGTACATAATACACTTGCGTGGCGCTGGCTGTGACCCCACCAAAACTGGTGCCAGTAAACACAATGGGTTGTCCTGTACTAATTTGACTTGTGCTGTTGCATGTGATGCGATTAGTACCAAACGTGGTATCAGTACATGTGATTGGAGTTCCAACATAGTCGGTTTGATAGGTCACAACATTGAAACTGTATGTAACTTCGGTTACACCTTGATCTGGGATATATCCATAATACCATCCTGAGTTGGGATCAATCACCAGTCCCGGCGGTAAGCCTACACCTTCATTAACACTAACTGCATATTTGAGATCAGGAGTGTCGTAGTCATTAGCAATAAATTGATGCGCATAATAGTTGTCACTGCGCACAGTGCCCAGATTACTAGGTAGTGAATTTACAATAAACGGTCTGCGTTGTTCGCTTTCGTCCGCGGTGATTACACTATTGTCAGCGGTAATTTGTGTGTAACTGGCATTGAGGGTGTCACGATTGTAAACATAAAAACTAAAAGTTTTTAAGTCAGTACTGGTGCCGTCGGTGACTTGCAAAGTGAATTGATAATTTTTATTGATAGCACTAACAATAAAGTCATATGGATATTCATAGATGGGCGTAAGATCGTATCCAGGTGGCTTGTCAACATTGACCGCTGGTTGTATGTATCCGTAAATTAATCCGGTTGGACTTAGATAAACTCCGCCAGGCAAGGCACCGCCTACTAGTGTGACCACAGCAGGTGCATTGGGTCCAACATTGTCAATTGCAATTTGAATGTTTAATCTATCACCGTCGTAATAGGTGCCAAGATTACTGGCAGAGGCAAACACCGGTGCGTTAGTATTGATTATTGTGATTTCAAATGTTCTGTCTCTAATACGATCAACTGCACCTGTTGCGGTTTGTGTATATGCACGGATAGTAAATTTGCTAGTGACATCTCGGTTGACATCAAAAGGTACTCCTTGCAAACTGGCCAAGGCCTGTGGCACGCCTACAATCAAGCCATTGTCAGAAACTTGTATGCCTGCTGGTAAATTGCCTGCAATCAAGGTATAATATACATGTTGCCTAAACACTGCGGTCATAGTGCCTGTTGCGGTAGTTAATGTTACTGGTGTAGAACTAAACTCAGTATCAGTAATAGTAAATTCCGTGGCACTCACAATTTCTAACACAAAATATCTCACGGCAGAATTGACACCACCAAAAACAGTCCCAGAGAATATCACATTAAGTTCGGGATACAACCCCGCAGTACTGGTACAGGTAATACGATTGGTGCCTGCTGTGGTAGAGGTACATGTGGGAGTATTAGGTAATGCATCCGCAGTTGTCAACAGGGTGTTTTGATAAAATACACCTTCGGGAATTTTGCCCAGGCTACCTGCAGGCGTAATCCAAATTGGCTGCGACATTGATTATCCTATGTACCAGTTGGTGCCATCGCTCCAGACAGGTACAACGTTTGCCCCACCACCACCAACTGTGGCAGCAAAGTTTCCTGATGCCACTCGATTAGAATTATTAACAAATGCACGAGCCCCTGCTACAGCATTGCCTAAGTTGGCATACGCAACCGGTGTTATACTAGCATAAAGTTGAGTGAAGTTATCATTGCAATAGTCAAATGCTGTGTTAAGTGGTGTACCATTTCCGGAATTAGTGGGCATGGTAACAATAATTTGTTGCGTCATAGAATCGGGTCCTCTTGCTGTATTTACCAAACTTTGTGCCCGGACTCGTGAACTCGATACGTCGCTAAATACACGGACTCGGAGTTATCAATGTCATATATTATCAATCGTTTTAATGGATCTCTGCTTGCTATTGTGCCAGATGGCACAGTAAATACCAGCGTCACAGATCTTAACCTAGTGGGCCGTGCTCTGACAGATTACGGCACTTACGAGAATGAAAACTACGTATATTTGTTGGAAAATTTTTCCAACCCAACCGCACCATTACAACCACTTTCAGGACAACTTTGGTATAACAGCACCACTGATGTCATCTCTGCATACAGCACCGCCAACACCTGGGTAGCATTAGCCACTCAAGACTATGTGCAGGCCCAGAAAATTTCACCAGCATTTACCGGAGTCCCTACAGCACCCACTGCCGTTGCTGGAACATCAAACACACAAATTGCTACCACTGCATTTGTGAGTCAGAGCCCACAATTTACCGGTGTGCCCATTGCACCCACAGCCGCTACTGGGACAGCAACAACACAACTAGCAACCACAGCATTTGTCACTAGCAGTCCAGCATTTGCCGGAGTACCCACTGCACCCACTGCCTCCCAAGGTACTGCTACTACACAATTAGCAACCACACAATTTGTCACGGTCAGCCCACAATTTACAGGCACACCTATTGCACCCACTGCCGCTTATGGTACCAATTCAACTCAAGTTGCCACCACAGCATTTGTACAAGGTGAAAAAGTTAGTCCGGTATTCACCGGTACTCCTGTTGCACCTAACGCAACATATAACGATAATTCTACGCAAATTGCTACCACTGCATTTGTGCAAGGTGAAAAAACCAGTCCTGTATTCACTGGAGCACCGCTGGCACCCACTGCCTCGATCACTGTGAGCAATACACAAATTGCTACTACAAGATTTGTAACTGACTGGACCAATGCCTTACCGACCATGAGTCAGCAGAATGCCAATGCAGTTGCTATCACCGGTGGGACAATAACCGGAATAACCGATTTGGCCATAGCCGACGGAGGCACAGGCGCCAGCACAGCCGCCGGTGCTAGAACAAATTTACAATTGGGCAACATTGCCGTGATGAACACCAGCAATGTGGCATTCACTGGCGGCACAATGAATAATGTGTTTATTACCGGTGGCGAAATTACTGGACTTATTGTTCCATTGGCTGTGGCCGATGGTGGTACTGGTGGGAATACTCAATCATCTGCTAGAACAGGTCTAGGACTTGGAACATTATCAACCCAAAATGCTAATGCTGTCACTATCACGGGCGGCACCATCAGCGGTCTTGGTACTCCTTTGGCCATTGCCGATGGTGGTACTGGTGGTAATACAGCCGCCAATGCAAGAACCAGTTTGGGCCTGGGCTCCATGTCAACACAAAATTCAAGTGCGGTAGCCATAACTGGTGGTTCTGCAACAGGATTAGTAAACTTTGGCGCTGGCAATGCAACCATCACTGGCGGAACAATAACTGGAATAACTGATTTAACAGTGGCAGATGGTGGTACCGGTGCCAGCACAGCCGCCGGTGCTAGGACCAATCTTGGTGCGGCTGCTAGTGCTACAAACGTGATTGCTGGCTCTGGATTATCAGGTGGCGGGGCATTGTCCAGTAATATAACATTGACCATTGCCAGCAACTCCAACGGATACGGTACAAGATATATTTCTGCCTTGGCACCGGCAGGTGGTAGTGATGGTGACATTTGGTATCAAATTTAATTAATATATGGCAATAGTAGTTAGACCAGCCGGCTATACTGGCTCACTTCAACGCATGATTTGGACCCAAGGCAATGCTGTTCCAGCAACCGCTTACCTTTGGGGTGGTGGTGGCGGTGGTGGTGGAGCAGATAGTGCCTCCGGCGGCGACGGTGGCGGAGCAGGATTCTCAGTAGTAAATTTCACTGTCAATGAAGGTGATACCATCGAGGTTGCAGTTGGCGGTGGCGGCGGCGGTGGCCAAGGTCGTGCAGGCGATGCGGCCGGAGGCACTGCAGGGGCCAGTTACGTGGCTGACTATTTGTTTAACACTCGCGATGCGGCAACATCTCCCCCAGTATATCCACAATTTAATCCATTGTATTGTACGTTTCTAAACACTTACGGAATATGGACTAACCCAACCAGTGCGGCGGTGTTTGACAGAACATATACTGTAAATTTTCCCACCACGGGCAACTATCAATTTACTGCCTGTGCTGATAATTCCGCTAGATTTTTTGTTGATGATGTGGAAGTTTTTTATGCTGATAACTTTGCTAGTCCTTGGACTGTGGGATATGAGGTCACAGCCGGCAATCATAATGTAAGAATTTTAGGAACCAACACAGGAGGGCCAGGTGCTGTGGCATTGACCATTGGTGGTGGTGCCAGTTATAGTGGTGCCCGCGGCGGTAATTCAGGCCCAGCAGGCAGTTCTGGCGCAGGTGGTGGTGGTGGCGGTGCTACTGTGTTAATTTTAAACAGTGGAGTAATTGGCCTTGCCGGTGGTGGTGGTGCCGGTGGCGGTGGCGGCAATTCAGGAGCAGCCACCGGCGGTACAGCACCGGGCCCCAATGGTCAAGCCTCACCAGGTGAAAATGCTGGACAAAACGGCACCAACAAAGCCGGGGATGGTGGTGGAGGTGGTGGCGGTGGCGGCGGATATGCCGGTGGCAACGGTGGCACCACTCCCGGTGGTGACCAAGGTGGTTATGCAGGCTATTACGGATCAAGTCAAGGAAACACCACAGCCAATCCAAGTGGTAGAACTCCCGGAGGCACTAATAATCAATATTGGAGAGGTGCAGGCCAAGGTGGCGCAAGCAACGGGGGTCTTGGCACTACTGGTTCTGCCATTTTTGAATTTGATGTTTCGGGTATATTTGTGCATAATGGTGGTTCGTTCACTCCAGTTAATGCAACCTATATCAAGGCCAATGGCACATGGAATTCAATAAAATCCATTTATATTAGACAGAACAGTACCTGGATACCAGTCAATGGATCTATTGCTCCGGCATTTGAAAACATACCCAATAGATTTGGCGTTAACCCACGAAGTGCGGTAGTTGAAACTCAAGGCGGCGACGTAGTCTCTCCGGGCGGCGATCCTGGTGGTTTTGACGGTGGTGGAGGTGGAGGTGGCTGCTTCCTGGCAGGAACACAAATCACCATGGCAGATGGCACTCTCAAAGCCATTGAAAATATTGCAGTTGGCGACGTCATTCTTGAAGCATTGTCCAACAAGCCTGTACAAGTGATAGGCGTCAAGACTCGAGCACATGATGTCAGCAAATGGGTGTTCTCATTGGACAAAAAAGTCACGCCTTACATCACAGAAGAACATCCGTTCTACAATGATGCAGATGAACTATGTGCTATCAGTGACTTGGCAACTACCCTTGCTCCTTGGCTAGGCCCGATTAAGGTTGTTGACGCACCTAACAAGAAGAAAATCACAGAAGCGGTCACAGTATATAATCTAATGCTGGAAACTGGCGAAAGCCATTACGCCAATAACGTTCGAGTTAGTAACATTGTCAAAACAGGCGGCGCCTATGCGTTAGTTTACAAAGGGTTCTTGGATCAAGCCACATACGAAGGGCATGTACATAACTTGGAAAATCAATCAGTGGATGCCGAAAGACAAACGTTGATTTTTAACTATACCTTGAAGTTGACCAACTATATATTACACAACAACAACTTGAGCAGCCGACTGTTGGGACGACTGCTAGCCTGGGCATTGAGAAATCGTGAAACACTATATCCGTATCTCAATCGCTGGTTCAAGAGCAGATTACGTCGTTGGATATTTGGAAAGAACGTATGAAGATTAGGTTTACTGCGAATTTTTTACCGTTGTCGTGGTTGATCAGGCTTTGGTGTTTTTCTCGAGTGAGTCATGTTGAGTTTATGTTTTCGGATGATACTATGATATATCCTGCGTTAGAAATTGGGCAAACAATTCTTAACAAAAACAAACGATACTTTCGGGAATATGTTTTTGAACTCGACGTAACTGCAAGACAAGAAAAAGAAATTAGAGACTGGGCTGAAAGTCAGATTGGAGTTCCGTATGATTATACTGCATTGGCCCCATTCAATGTATTGATACCACGCAAGAAAAAGTCCTGGAAAGATCCCGGTGTCTGGATGTGTTCGGAGTTCTGTGCTTACGGGCTAGAACTTGTTGATATCAAATTATTCCCAGATACATTCAAAAAAGTCAAACCGTCAGATTTATTTGACGCTATAAAAAATTGCCCCAAGGCAAAATTACTAAAGGAATAAAATATGTTTTCTGTAGAAGATTTAACAAACAAATTTAATGCATTGGATGTTGAAGGTAGATCGTTGGTATTTGAACAACTGACAAGAAACGCCAATTTTTATAACAAAATCATGCCCAACACTCCGTTGATTCTTTATATTCTAGAGGGAGAAAAAGCAGTAGCACCTCGGGACCATGGTCCTATCATTACCAGTTACAAAGCCTGGTTATCTGATCCTGTCAATCAGGCTAAACTGAAAAACTAGATCCGCAACCACAGGTGGTTTGGGCTTGCGGATTTTCAATTACAAAACTGGCGCCCATTAAATCTTCTTTGTAGTCAATTGAAGCACCTTGTAAGTATTGCATACTCATGCTGTCTACCACAACCTTTACATCTTCGTAAGCAAAATCAAAGTCATCTTCGTTTTGAATTTCTTCAAACGTGAATCCATAACTCATACCCGAACAGCCGCCACCTTGCACAAACACACGTAGCATGAGATTGGGGTTGCCCTCTTCGGCCACCAAGTCACGTAATTTAGACACCGCACCAGTTTGTAGTTTCATTATAGTCTTTCGTTGCAAACGTCCCAGTCAATGATCTTCCAGATATTGTCCAGGTATTTTTCTTTGTCCCATTGGTAATCCAGAGCCCAGGCATGTTCCCACCAGTCTACCAACACACAAATGTCTGTGCGTACCGCATGATTGGCAATGGTCTTGATGTCGCCGCCGGTACTCAAGTAAACCCACCCAGATCCTTGAACCTTCATTGCGGTTTCTTTGAACGCTTCCTTGAAATCTTCCCAGGTCTTGAATTTTTCTTCTATCAGCGCGAGTACAGCACCGCGGGGCCGGTTTGCACCCTTGGGAGCCCGAAGCTGAGGGAAAAATTTATTGTGTAAAAAACTACCAGCACGATTAAAATCCGCATTGCCTTCTCCTGCATTGTAACGTTTTGCATAGCCCTTGGCTAGGTGTTCAAAATGATAGTTGATGGTATCTTCACTCATCACAGGGTCAAGGTCTCGAACTCCGTAAGGGAGAGGGGTAGTTTCCAGTTTTGCTGGACGGGTGCTTGCTTCTACTAGATTGATGTGGTTACGTAATTCCATGTTGTATTTATTTAGATTCTAAATGGTATAACTTCTTGCGGCTTCTAATTCTGGTATAAAATCCGCCAGTTTCGTGCCGCGAACACGATCCAACTGATCATTGTATGCAAAAAAATCTTTAAGATCATTGATGTTACAGACTGGATTGTTGCTGTAATGATTGTAAATGCTGTCTATGCCACTTTTGCAACTTTTGCCATTGGAATGATAAACTGATGTTTGCATACACTTGGACATGGATTCAACTACCAATTCTTTAAGCGGGTGATTGAATGCCGATTGCCAGGGCAGATAATTGATTTGAAGATAAATTGCAGTAAACGGAAATTCACGATCTAAAAACTCAAACAACAGATGTAGATTGGTCACGTTGTAAATTCCCGGCACTGTGTTGATACTGACAAAATGACCTTGTGATTGTATCATGTGAGCATTTGCTATGACTTTTTCCCATTGAGAGCCTGATCTCCAGTAGTCGTTGATTTTTGAAAATCCATCAATGCTGAAACTAAAATTAGTGTTGGGGAAATGCGAAACTGTTTCTAAAAATTCTTGGGAAAATTTTACTCCGTTTGTACACATGGTAAGATTGAAATCTGTTTGATTTTTTGCTATGCATCGTTTCATAAAACCCAGGACTTCTGGCATGATAGTAGGCTCGCCGCCTTGAAAGTAAACAGAAGATTTATTATCTAAGTTGTCTATATCAATTCGATCCACAGTAGATGTGCCCGGAGTCCAAATCATATCTCCCGGTGTAATGATATTGAATTTTTTTAGTTCTTTGCCAATGGGCTCACTGAATGCCGGTTGACAACCTCTACATTTGATGTTGCAGTGATTGCCTGTGTGCATTTCGTAAAAATAAGGTCTCTGGATTTTTTCAAGATCATCAATGCTTTCCAAATTCAATTTTATTACCCAATCCATGGTTTCAAATTGCCTATAACTTTCAATACCATGATCTTCGTACTCATAACACACACTGCAATGATCAGGCAATTTATTACCTTGACGCATTGAGTTTCGAATTTTTGTGTAGTTGGGATCGGTTGCCCAGTCTTGAAACTGATCGGTCTCAGTCACCGTGGTTTGATCACGCGAGCATAATTTTAATTCTTTTCCATCATCGAAGAAATTAATCCACGGGTATATACAAAAACTTTTGTTTTCTTTGTACACCAAATCAGACCAGTATAAAATTTTCTTTATATTTTTGTTGTCGCGAAACACAGTGTGTTTGCCCAGTTGTTCTAGTTTGACCATCAACTTGAAAGTGGCCTGCAGGCACTTCCAATGACTCCATAGAATTTGTGGTTGATCCAACATAACAATACTGTCAAACTTTTGAGCTAATAAAATTAAATCTCCCCAAGGTATGTCTACTACCGTGGTATGATAGTATCCTGACTTGTTGGGATTAAATTCAGAATCCAGTATCAAACCATGATTGACAGTATCATGTTGTTTTGCTAATTTTGATACCTTGTGATCAGTAGATTCATCATTGTTGCCAAGAAACAATACCTTGGCATTAGTGGTCAGTAGATTCACACTTACTTCCTTCTGGTAATACGTCCCTTGGTGAGATCGTAAGGTGAGAATTCCATTTCAACCCGATCTCCTAGTAGTACTTTAATGTTGTTCTTGCGCATGCGGCCACTCAAGTGTGCCAAAATTATATTTTCTAAGTTGTCTAGTTTAACCCGGAACATGGCGGCTGGCAGTACTTCTTCTACTCGTCCTTCCATGTTTATAATGTCTTCTTTTGCCATTGAGTATTACTTATTGGAAATCCAGGGTGGCTGTGACCTTTCGGAGCCGATCAAAACGGAAACTGCGCCACTCTTGTTTTTCCAAATCAAAAACCCGAATACTGTGCGGATCAGGTTCCTTACGAGGCTTCCGACTTTCACGCACAATACCATCCATTGGTGCAGTAGTTGATACCGGCTTTGCCACACTAACTGGAATTCTGCTATGATCCAAAGTACACAGCATTTCTCGATCGGTGCCATCTGCTTTGGTAAACGTCACACTAATTTCGCTGTTTTTTAAAAGACCACGCACCCATTCACGTATCTGTTCTTTGATTTGGTCATCGCCTTCTTGATACTGAGTACCCGGCACACCTTTGAGCAAGCGAACCACTTCATCTTTTTCCCACATACCACCCATTTCAAAATCTCCCTTATAGGTTAATAAACGTTTTTTAATCATGCCCACTTCAATAAAAATATCATATACTTTTGCTCATCCACAATGTTGACCTGGCGCTGGAATCCAAATATAGTATCATCCGAGGGTAGCAGTTGTATACCCCAAGTGTCTCTAAACCATGTGATTGTGTCTGCGCCCGTAGTACAATTCTTCTCACCCTCTTCAGATGTTCTGCATCGTTGCATCCTGGCCCAAAAAGAGACCTCGCCTAGTATGGTGTCCAGTCTGGCTTCGGGTGTGGAGTACAAGTTTTTCATTTTGCTAGAGCCAACACAACGTTGGTACCACCAAACGCAAAACTGTTATTCAAACACACATCTTGTGGATAACCAACTGTTTTGGTTGGCAAGTACGTGCCGTTGGGTATTGCAGGATCTGGATCAATTAGGTTCCAATTGGGAATAACTTGATCACTTGCAAGTACACCCAAACATGCAATCATTTCCATGGCACCTGCATTGCCCAACAGATGTCCATGTATGGCTTTAGTTGAACTGATAGGCACACCCGATCCAAATACTTGTTGTATGCTACCTAATTCTACTAGATCGCCAACTGGAGTACCTGTTCCGTGTGCATTGATATAAGTTACTCGCCCTGGATCAATATTTTTAATTGCAAATTTCATTGCGGCCACTTGAGAATCTTCACTGGGTTTGGTAATAGTCTCACCGCCACAACTAATTCCATATCCCACAATTTCTCCGTATATCTGAGCACCGCGTTTGATTGCACGAGGTAAACTTTCCAAGATATAAATCACACTGCCTTCACCTAGTATGATGCCATCACGGTCTGCTCCAAACGGCGAGCTCTTGGTGCCTAGTGCTCGCATGGTGCGCCATTGTTCAATCAGCACAGAACTGATGCAAAACTCACTGCCGCCCGCTGCCATAACATCAACTTCACCATGCTTGATGGCCTTATATGCTTCACCAATTGACACACTACTAGATGAGCAGGCCGCAGAATGCGTTAACACTGGACCAGCAATACCGTCACGCAAAGCAATAAAACTTGCCGCACCACTATTCATTGAACTCACCAGACTATTAGGACGCACACGTTGTTTTTCATGGTACTCTAAAATAGTCCGATTTACTTCGTATGTGGCGCCGGCACCAGTACCAATATACACCCCATCTACAGTAGTACCTGCATCTGCTTTTGCTTGCAAGTATGCTAACATCGCGGCGCGACCGAATCGGTCTGTGGCTGCAATATCATATCGGTCAAATTGACTATCAACGTCTATTGTTATTCTAGCAAGATTGGTTTGATATACTTCATTGAACTTGATGCCACTGGCGCCGGCATACATTGATGCTATAACTTCTTGGTAGGTATTACCCAATGGTGTAATGCATCCTACTCCTGTAACAACAACTCTGGTCATTTTTTAATTAGTCGAATAAATTGAGCCGCATAGTCTACTTCCCACCAACGCTCATGCTGGTTCCATTGTTGAGGACGGGCATGATGATTATTGTGCCATTCTCCAATTAGAACCGCTAGATAACTGTTAGAACTATCGTCTTGTGTTTGATGATTTCTATAGGTAGTTGGTGCTGTGGTGTGTCCCACAGTATTAATAAAGCCCATGGCAAATAATGCGCCAACGGCACCTATACTATAACACAAGGGCAATACAGGATCGATAGCCAGCAAGATCAAAGCAAATATAATAATCACCAACGTGTAATAATCATAAGTGAACTTGATCCATGGATCTCGGAGTTCTCGAAACACGTTCCACAATGTGAGATCTTTGAGATTCCAATTCAAAAACACAATATTGAAAATTCCTATATGATATGCATGAGGATCTTTTGCAGTATCTGTGTGTACATGATGTGCCCTATGAGCCACAGCATAACCAGCAGGTGCTCCAAAGCAGACCAAACAAGAACTCAAACAAAGAAACACATGCCAGAACCGGTTAACTGAGTAACTGCGATGCGAAAAGTATCTGTGCAAGCCTGCGTGGTGACTGACAAACAACAAGAAACTGTAGAACCCCAGTAGATAAATTATATACCACCAATGCCAAAAATTTGCAAGCACTGGCACGCTCATGGTGGCAACAATCAATTGTGTTACCATCACCTGCTTGACATGTCTGGGATCTGCTTGAAAAATCATCATTTTTTATTGTTAATTGCGTGTGTCAAACTGTTGATAATTTCTGCAAGATTGGCAGGTTGACTCATGTCATTGTTGTTTATCTTGATGCCCAGTTCATCCTCGACATCAAAAATCAATTCAATAACTGCCATGGAGTCTACTTTGGGATTGATATTTTTCAACTCTGCAAGAGGCGCATCCTCAGCAAAGTTATCAATATCTAGATCATATTTTTCTTTAGCAATTTTTAAAATAACTGATTTAACTTCATCTCTTGTCATAGTTTACCTTTAGAATTAGCCACGACGCATTCTAGAAATCTCTACTGCTTCTTCGTCTGAGAACACAGGCACAGCATTGCTCTTGTGCATAGTGGCAATGCCTTTGACCTTGGTACCTGTGTACACTTTATATACTGGCGCAGTTGAACCGCCTGGAGTTGACAGGCTGGGAATGTGTGCGGTGCTACGACCAGCAGGAGTGGTCAACTTGTATGTGAGCGGCTCGGCCTTCATTGCTCGCTTGCGTTTCTTTTCTTCTGCGTCCACTTCCCACTTCTTTTGCAGTTCTCGCCAAGAGGCATCGAGTTCGCGGGCCTTGCGAGCCTCGTCTGCATTACGAAACTTGACCTTGCCTTTTTTACGACCGTTGAGACTAAGACTGGGATGGTGTAGATGGAATGACATATATTCTCCGGTTATGCTTGTATTATAACACAGTTAGATTTATTGGTCAACTAAATAAAGGTGCCAATCGCGATGCGTCAACATCCACCGGCTCTAACAGTTTATAGGAACTATCAGCATGAATATTTACTACGTTTATCAGTATCTCCGAAAAGACGGCTCTCCGTATTACATTGGAAAAGGTTCGGGTCGTCGAGCATACGTAAAACAAAGGGTTATCCCTAAACCATCCGATGATACACGAATTCAAATAATCGCTATACATTTAAGTGAGCCCGAAGCCTTTTTGCTTGAAACAAAACTTGTTGCATTATACGGCAGAGTAGATCTAGGAAATGGAATATTACACAATAAAACAGATGGTGGTGACGGTGGCCATAAGGTTGTTAATAAAGTTGCTTGGAACAAAGGTAAAAAACAATCTGCTGAACATAATCAAAAAATAAGTGAAGCGTTAAAAAGACACAAAAGAACAGACGGCCATAATCAAAAGATTAGAGAAAATCACAGTCGACCTGCAACAGGTAAGCACTGGTGGACTAACGGAGTATCTGAGTGCATGTCTGTCGAATCTCCTGGAAAAAATTTCTACCGTGGAAGATTACATCACTGGCAGTGAATTATTATTTGACTCCGAAATGTTTTTCAATTGCATATCCAACCCATGATATACCTAGTTTCTCTGCATCATCTTCACACGCTTCGTCTACTTTATCAACTTGTGCTAGACATTCCCGAACAATCAACTCGGCAAACTTTGTATCATAAGATTCTGAATAAACTTTCAATGCTTGTTCTTTGTCTGTGATCTTAATCATAGCATCAAGAGCATATTTTTTAGCCTGTTCAGCAAGTAGTTTAATTCGTTCGTTCATTTGCGCAGTAACTCCATGGTGTATTCTGTATCTCTCATGTGGGCAGGTCCTTTGCTAAGAGTTCAAAACAAAAATACTCGTCACAGAGACTACCGGGGTCTTCTGCTCGCTTGTGCAAGCGGCAATAGCCATTGCCAGTGTAGGCACCGTCAGCATCTCCGTTGAATTGGAAATAGGCACAGTGGTCACAGCACAAGGCTCGTTCATCGCAGTTGGGGCACAGTTTCATTTTTTCAATAACTCCATGGTGTATTCAGTATCGCGCATGTGAGCCACGGGTTTGAGCCAACCGTTGCCAATGCACTCAGCAATGATCAATCGATATTCGCGTGGGCATTCTACACTGACCTCAAAACTTGCTCTGGGAACCAGTTTGATGCCATCGGGCGAGAATGAGAAATCTGCGTCTTTGGAACGTAGAGTTTTGTGTGGGCGACCAGTACTAATCTTAAACATGCCTATATTATAGCAGATCAAGCATTTGTAGTCAAGTAGTACTTTTTACTTAAACAGGATCAGGGCCATGAATCCGGCTTGCAGTATAAATCCAAACCCAATTGTGATGATGTTCAGCATGTCTTTCAAGACCACTGCTCGCATAAACAGCAGGACCAGACCGCTCCACAAAAACAAGATGATGTCCAGGCTTGGAGTTCGGTCCGATAGCCCGGTCATGAGTGCCAGGAAACTGGGCAAGGTTGCACAATGCAATACAATGGCCGCAAGCCAACCTAATGTGTCTGCTGAAAGTCTTGCTAGGCTGTTGGTAATATAATCACGAACAGCAACAATTGCAACAGGAAAATTAAAGGGCATTACGTTCTCCGTAAAAGATGTGACGACCAATTTTGTCAATTTTGGGTTTTTGCCAACCCGGGCTGACATAGTCGGCGTGATAATAAAGTGCGCCTTTTAAACTGGGCAATCTAAAGTTTTCTAACAATACTTTTTTAGCCACCAATTCCGATTCTGCCCATAGGGGCGGATGAATTGGACGAGTTTTATGGGTGCTTTCGCATACCCAACTGAACTGGCAGATTACTCGTTCGTAGAATACGTTTTTTTGATAGATCACCCCGCAAACTGAGTCGCCAAAGCGTCCCGATGCCAGTCTATTCATTGTGACTTGGGCCACAGCAACTTTGCCTTCAAAAGGTTCTGAAGCGGCCTCCCAGTAGATGTTGCGTGTCAAGCAATCCAAAGATCTGATCTTTTCTGTGGCTGACACGTAACCGGCGGGCATTGATTCAACACCTGCGCGGAGATTGGTTAGTTTGTGATCGCAGACTGCAATCACCACCAGGGCAATGATCCAAAGTCCTGCGACTCGGAACGCCCTTGAACTCCAAATTGCGATTTGATCGCTGATGTGGTTTACTTGTGCTTTCATGGTAGTTTTACTTACTCACTTGGTTGCAGAACCGGTACAAGACCGGGTCGAAATGGTGTGTTTTTGGAGTAAACGGCGTAGTTTACTGATCATTATATTTTATACAAATTCAATAATGTTGTCAAGTCTTTAGATTGTGCTTGTTAAATTCATCCACAAGCCAGGGGAAAGTTTCAGGCCAACTTGTTCCACGTCTGCGATCCATTTCGTTTAAGAAGTCATATAGTTTTTGTATCTCAGGAATGTTGGGACCACGATGCGCCGACTGTTGCGCAATACCCACTAGATAATTACGACTGGCTGTTTCTTCGGGAGTTATCGTGGGTTTTAATTCTAAGGCCCGAGCAAAGTCCTCTTGAAATATATCACCAAACATGTCCATGAACATGTAACTGGGAGAGTTTACTGAATTTTGATAGTGGTATATTTTTCTATGCTGACTCCAGTGATTTATCTTTTGCAATAAATCAGGTAGAGTTTTTACAGTTAATGGAGTCACGGTAGAGTTGATGATCAGGTTGATCCAAGATTGACTCACTAGATATTCAAAGTTCTGTTCCCATACTGTCAAGTCCAAAGGGTAACGTACATACTCTTGTGGCGCACCCCAGCAGTCTAGGCTGGCAGTAATTTCAAACTCTCTCAAATTATCACTATCTATCAGTCGCTTCACACGTTCAACCATGCTCTGCACACGATCAAGTCTGGCATTGAGATTGGTGAATATCTGTAGTTTTAATTCAGGAGCAGGATATGCTTCAAACAGGTCCAGACACTGATCCAGTTCCTGTTGATACAGCGGCTCGCCGCCTAGGATGTTGAATACTGTGAGATGTTGACTGTTTGCTTTTATCCATTCAAACAGTCTTTGCTTGTTGTTTTCGATATTGGTGCTTTTGACGAATGAATCAGATATCACAAGATTGCCACGTTGAAATGTGCCATGGCGTTTGTTTTCTGCGTCCCACAAACTGCTAAAGTATGGCCCACAGTAGAGGCATTTCAAATTGCAGGTGTTGTCAAAGTACACTTCCAACATTCTAGGAGTCACGTGTGTAGCGGTCGGATTATCAATTAATTCTATTGGTGCATGGATCCCAGGAAAATCCAAGTTGGTCATGCGATCACTAGCGCCACCGGCTGCTTCAATGTCCTGACAATATTCACATCCTGTTACAGGCCATTGTCCCTGTAACATACGTTCTCGATCCTGGATCTTTTCCGGTGTGTTATGAAAGTTCAAGGCATCAATGTCAAACTCATGATGATTGGTTCTATGACAACTGGCTGTTTTTTCTGTGGTCAAGTAAACAGTCGACCACGACCATTTGAGTTGACAGGCTGTGGCAGTGTGTATGGGAAATCTCTTGTTGACCAGTTTGCTTTGCTTGCGAAAACTGCCCGGCACATATCCAAAGCGATTTTGGCACTCCAGCCGAATGGCTCGGGGCAAGAGATCAAAGTCTGATTCTGACTCACAGTCAGGCCAACTGGGGTCTCGTATTTGATTGTAAAATTCCGGCCAAGTTGACATTATGGTAAGTCAGGCCGAGGCATGTTTTTCAACTTGTTCCACATGTCTGATTGTTCTTTACATTTTTTCTCTAACTTACGATATCTCTCACCTAACCGACGCAATTGATCCCACTCTTTCTCAAGTTTGGGATTGGGTGTTAGGATGTTGAGTCGTTCTTCAACCTTTTCCATCCAGGTCTTTAAACTCTTGTCATTGATCAAGAGATCAGCGTTTTCACCCCGGATGTGAACTGTATTGTTGGGCTGGATGTTTTGCCCAGTAAAACTATACTGGCCAGCAGTGGTATTGGTGGTCCAAATAGGACTGGTAACATTGATACCAGTACCACCATTACCGATAGTCACATTAGGCACAGCACCGTATGCGGGATTAAATGTCCCACCACTAGATATACTATAAGTTGTGAGTGGCTCAATAGGACTTGTGGTCCATTTATAGTGACCGTCTTCTAGAGATTTTGTGTTGAGTTGTTCGAGTAATTCGCTGATGCTTGTTTCTGTAACAGCCATGTGCCGTCCTTTTGATCTATCCATTCCAAGGTGTCGCCCACTTGCCAGCCAAGTTCGGCGCACAACTTGGTACCCAGATCCAGGAGCAGTTCTCCGGGATGGTCTGGGTCCTCAACTACCCGAGCCCAGGACATTATTTTGCAGCCAGGGCTTCTTTTTCTGCTGTGATTTCTTTGCGACGCTCTTTGATACCCTTGGTCATTTCTTGCAAGGCTTTTCTAGCGCGAGCGGCAGACGCTTTAACGCCTTTTTCAGTGAACTTGGCATTCTCGGCCAAGTAGGTTTCATAAGCGGCTACGATTTGTTCGTGTTGTGTCATTTGTTTCTCCTTGTAACGACAGTATTAATTATACAGTCGCTAATGGGGTTTGTCAATAACTTGTCACTCGTTTAGTCTAGATAAATGTGACGTCGCATCCAGGTGTCCCATACCGTGACGGAATTCATGTTGTGCGTCCAGGTCACGCGGAACTGCTCAAATGCACGTTGGTCATGAAGCATCATTCGATTGCCGCTGATGTTAGCATGTTCGATTCTGTTTTCTTTGATCCAGGTTCGAAATAACGATTCTGCCTGATTATTATTACGCAAGATCACAATGTACAGCGGTTCTACTGCACGATAGTTGGGTATGGTCATTAATGGATTACAGCGTCCTTGGGGACTTGTTTTGGTGTACTTTTATTTAATTCTAACAGCATGGCACCAAACTTTTCATCCAGTTCCAACATCTCATTATCATGCTCAGCGGCCTTGGCATCTGGCACTCCCAACAATCTCATCATGGCACCCATGTGTACCAAGGTTATGTTGTTGCCATACAGCACACCCATGACTTCAAGCATGACACTTTGGATGCGCTCATGTAGGTATTCATCTTGTTCGAGCATAGTATTAATTATGTACTTGAACAAAAAGTCATAGAAAAGCGGCCCTAAAGCCGCCTTTTTGACACTCCAGCCTGCTTATGCTGTCACAGCAGTCTTGGTAGTTGCTTTGGGTGCAGAGGCCTTAACAGCCTTGACCTTGACTTCGCCTTTCTTGGCAACCTTTGACTTCTCAGCCAATTTGTTTGCCACAGCGAAACCAGCGTCGCCGTCTGTGATGCCCTGCTCAGTCAAATACTGAAGAGCCTCTAACTTGGTCATTGCACGGGGCAATTCGATCAAGTTGATGTTGGTGCATTTAGCCTTGTTCAAGATCTTAATGCGGGCTACCAAGTCGTTCGCAAAGCGAGCCTTAGTAGTACCATCGGGATTTGTAGCGGTACCTGCTACTGTAAACATTTTGTCTGCTGACATAAGTTGCCTTTCAAAGTTGCCTAAAGTTTAAAAAAATGCTTTGCATTACTGCTCAACATATCTAAATTATAGCACCAAACGGTATAGATGTCAACCATTTTTTGCTACAATTGAGATTCGATTTGCCCAAATTACTGGGCCAATTCCTTGCTCTGAGTTTGGATGGTCTGTACACCTTTGTCAAACATTCGAGCAATGCCCGAAAATCCAACAGCACTGACCACCAAACCTAAAACGAATCCAATTATGAGTTTGCTCATGATGTGTCCTTAGATAATGCTCACACGGTTGAGTTGAGTAGAGCCGTCTCTGTGAGCCTTGACGGTTCCGGTAATAGTGTGTTTGGCACCCTTGGCCAGTTCTTGGCGGTATGCAAAAAACACAGCAGAGTTGTCCAGGGTAACGCCAGTGGCATACCAGGTGTTCCATTGCTGACTGTAGTTGGATTTCACAATCTCAACTGCCAGAGTAACTTTGCCGCCAGGGGTGCCGATCAAGGCGCCCGATGTTTGGCGCACTCGTTCTTGAACAGCCTGACGCTCCAAACTGCGAGCATGACTTTGTGGTAAACATGCAACCACGGCCAATTCTAACTTGTGTTTAACTGTATCGAAGTCATCTTCAACTGCCAGCACCTTGCTGACACTGCCATCAAACTCTGTGAGTCGGTTTTTAAGAGCACGGAAGGTAATGTCGTTTTGCAGGAACTTGCGGCACTCCTGACCCTGTGCAATATCTTCCACGGTGAGTTGAGCAGGGTTGGCCAAAATGTCCACCATGATGTCACGGTTGCGGCGTTTGTCTACAACAATGGTACCAATGGTATCATCTAACCGGTGCTGAGTTTCTTTCACATAAGAGCCATTGATACGTTGTGCCGCCACTGCCGCACCCCAAACGTTGTCCACAGAGTGCTTGACGCCAGCGGGCTTGGCCCGGGGTTTCCAAGTTTGACGTGGCTGATATGTTTCATCGGCGTCAGCCGCATGATCCATCATGCGAATTTCACGGGCTGTCATGTTTGATACGTCTACAAATCCTGGCATACTGGCTCCTAGTTGTCTTAATATGTGTATATTATAGCAGTTCGGCGATTATTGGTCAACCGTTTCCACGGCTTGCATGGCCTCTGCGAGTGGTGTTAACTTATTACTTAACACACTCGATTCGTAGGTGTCACCCACATACCATACGCCATCTTTCATCACATAGTAAAACTCAGCACTGCAACCTTTAGCACGGTCCAGGAAGTCTTCGAACGTGTGATCCACCGACCAAGTGCATTCTGTTTCGCCGCGGTCGCGATCGTAAAAGGTACACATGTTGCCATAGCGTTGTTCGTAATCGCTACCAGCCTCGGGATCCAGGCAACTGAAAGGATGCTTGACACCAATCTCAGGGCGCAGGCTTGACAAGTCGCCTAGTGCAACCAACTGATTGGCCTTGCTTGAATCATAGTGTTCCTGTAGGATAGCACCATTGTGTTCCAAATAGCCATCCCAATGGCAATAAACTGATTTACAGACTTCACCATGCATGACTGCGATACGACTACGTGTTCCCATTTTTAGGCTCCTACTGTTTCTGTGTTTTTAACGACTGAATAACCCTGTTTTTCTAAATAACGAATATGGTTTGCAATTTTTTCTGCTTCAAATTTTGCAACATATTGTGGCATTACTTTGTCGATGGCATTGCGAAAACGCACAATACCCACACCCAGCATGTAACTGGTTTGACCGTAACTTTGAAGACGGGGTTGACCTCCAAAAACTTTAGAACGGGCGGCATCTTCTGCAAATGCACGTACAGTGGCCATATAACTCATTTTCTAACTCCTTTTTAGTTTCTATACAAGTATTATAGCAAAATGGGGATTTCTGGTCAACCAAAAAAATACCCCACATTGCTGTAGGGTATTGTAGTACTAGAGTATTACCTTTTTTGGGGCTGTTTTGTGTGGCTTTTTCACAACACTTTTACCCCCTAAAATGTTTGTAATGACTGTCTAGATTCCATGTGGTCATGTCAACTGCGGTACCATCATGTGTTGCCACAGTAATACCAAGTGATTCATATCGTTTCCAAAACCAATAAATGTCCGGAGTGGTCGAGCCCAACTTGGTGTTGTTCAACTTTTTGTGTTTGGTGGCACTCAAACGACAGGTTGGAATGTTGAGTGCTTCATCAACTGTGAGTCGATCAAACAACAACATGTCTCGTGCCACGCTGGCTGGTATCACATGCTCAAACTCTGTCTTGGCATTGTGTGCCAAGCCCTTTTCAAAGTAGTGAGCGCCAATATTGTCTTTGATCGCATAATTATGATATTCACGCAACAAGAATTCTATACCTTTACGTACCAATCGTGCTGTTTGATCCTCAACCTTTAGACGACTATAGATCCAGACACAGAGTTTTAGGCCACGCACACAAAATTTATAGGTAGCATCATAACTGGCACCACCACGTTTGACAGGTGTGGGTTTCTTTTGTGCAAACCCAGTAACACGTTCCATCAAGGGCCGCATGTTAGAACAAGTCCTTGGCATCAGGTGTGTATGCACTAAATGGCATCTTGGGAAACTTGAATCCTGTGGGTTGTGCTGGCACCCAGGTGTTGTTCAGTTGGTGCCAAAAGAATGCTGTACCTTGTGGCGTGTTCTTGCTGTTGCGTGGTGGATCACTCCAGTCAGTCTTGGGACGATTACGGTTGTGCTTGGTCCATGCATTCATGTTGGCTTGATGCACTTGGTCCCAGTATGGACCTTTGGCGTCAAAGTTTGCATCAAACAAGTCAATGCAATGTTGTGCCAAATCCTCAAGTTCAGTATCAGTATACGTGATATCTTGTTGCTCGCACAAGTTTAGAAATTCAATAATGATAGGAATTTCTTTTGTGTTGATCGGGCGCTGTTGAGATGCCACCACATACCGGCCGTACACAGCAAATTGACGTACCACTTCTTTGCTAGCGGCATCTAGTTCGTTGAGACGACTAATGGCACCTGTTTGTTCAGTGTCGTTGAATTTTTCTGCTGTCAAAAACATGTCGGCCGCACTAATGTATTTCCATTTGGTGTGTGCATCAACCCACTCAGGCTCGGCGACACCGTCAACCTCAACACCGTAAATCTTTTGCATAAAGATATCAATGATGTCCAAGGGCTTTTTGCCTGCATTTTTACCCACTGTGGTGTTGTTGTTGATGAAGTTACTGCGAAGTTCACCACGACTTGAAATGTCGTACACATTGATAGGCACCTCAACATCGTCAAAGTTTTCACCAAGCCCTTGAGTAGCAATTAGGTAAAGAGCCAGGCTGGTGTGTTGGCCATCCCACCCACCCCATCCACCATTGGGTGTGGCATACACTTGAATTGGTTGTGCTTGATATGCACGGAAGTTTTCAATAATGGTAATAATCCATTGCAAATTGGGTTCACGTTGCATTGTGGTATCAATCACAATATCTCGGAGTTTGCCCACAAGGCTCTTGCAAAGCCTAAATTTAGAAGAATCATTAATGCTCTTCAAGCCCGGATGATTTCGCTTGAATGTCGCTAGTGCTTTGGCAAGTTTTGCCTGCCAGTTGCGTTGTGCCTGGACAGGCATTGCGGCAATGGTGTCATTGAGACGTTGCACTAGGTCAACAAGATTAGAGGAGGTGTTGAGATAAACGGCGTTTCGTTGTGCCGCATAAGATTGCGTGGCTGTGGCCATGATGTTTCCTTCAGTTCGTAACCATTACAATCCAGCAACCCCATGTTGCCGTGTTGTTTATCGGTTAGCCGGTAGAATTTCCTACCGTATGCATATTATATGCGAAAACCCCGATTGTTGTCAACCGGGGTTTTTAGGGGTGTTGTATTTTTACAACACTCTTACAGCAACCTTTTGATGTTTGCTGACTCTCCCAATGTACTCATATTTAATGCCGTACATTTTGCAATGCTCTTGCCAGGCCTTAAATTCATCCAACTGCCAACCTGGGTAGTTGAGGTACTCATCAAATATAATTACTGTACCGGGCACAATGTTATCTTTGAGTTCATTAAGAATTGTTACTGTGCTAGAATACAAGTCACAGTCCACATGCAACAATGCAATTGGTCTAGTTAGTTGAACTTTTTCCTTAAACCCTGGCAAGGTTTCGTTGAACCAACCAACCCATAACTGACAGTTTTTTCTTACTCGAGGTAGGTTGCTACGTGCAAAAAATCCCTTGCGCATACGACTCGTCCAGTCCTCTGGCAAGCCCACAAATCCGTCAAACCCGTGTATGGGTTTTTTTGGCAACCAATGTGCAAATTGGTTTAATGTGCGTCCAGTTGCCACACCAAATTCTAGTACAGTACCTCTAGACAACAACTCAGAGTCAAGTTGTGTGGTGGTTATCCACTTATGGAGGTCATAGTCGGTGTCAAAGTTACGCACCGCCCTCATATGTTGTAAAACATACTGAGATGATTCTTCTGAGGCTAGTCGCACAGCAGTAAACTCTGTGTCAATAACATCTGTGTACATGCCTAACAGTTGTTTCTGTGCGGCGGTGGGTTGAGGATAACGAAGCCATTCCTCAATGCGATCTCGGATTCTGTATAAGTCTATCATATAATTGGTATTATACTATATCTGTGTAGTTGTCGCAAGTGCTTTTTTCGCCAGTCGATCTCGTTTCCAACCATCTCGCAGTTTTTGACGTTTGGCCAGTTCAATGGCATCAGGTGTGCTGGGTACAGGATCTGGCAATACTTTTACCTCGGCCAAAGTGGGGACAAAAGCGTCATATGCATGAGTGTTCAGTTCAAACCCAACAAAGTTGCGACCCCAGCGCAGTGCTGTTCTGCCTGTGGTCAAGCCACCACCAAAACAATCTAACACAGTATCTCCTCGGTTGCTGGAATACATGATGAACTTTTCGATAAAGTCTTCGCTCAATTGATTTTTGTTTTTGACTTGTCCGGGCTTGTAGTCCCTGGGCATGTCTTGTACACTCAGTCGATCATGATAACTGTCTTTTTGGTCTGTATACTTGTAGTTGGAATTGAATGTGCGTTTCTTGCTACCCCGGTCTGGCTTCTGCCAAAATAGCACATGGTAGTGACTGCTCACAAACTTGTTCTTGGTGCTGACACCAAAACTATACTTGGCAATGATGTGATTGATTTCTTCCAGGCCAGTGGCATGCAAGGCATTGAGAATGTGATGCAGGTTGGTATAACCACTCACAATGTACATACTGCCACCCGGTCGTAGCACACGCTCACATTCCCGGATCCAGTCCAGGCTAAATTTAGCATACTCACTTAGTGGTACGTCAACATAACCTGGCACTACCTTGCTTTCGTCTCTATGGTAATGCACATCCAGTTCATCACCTTTGATGCCATAAGGAGGATCGGTGAAGATTAGATCAATGCTGTTGTCTAACACATGCTCACGCATGCCTTCTATGCAGGATTGATTGTAAACTTTGTATGTCATAGTTAAAACCTGTTTAAAAAATCTCTTTGAAATATCAACTTTTCATCTTTGTAGTTGAAATTTATCAGTGCCTGTCTAGCAGTAATGTCATTGGGTCCAATTACCTGCATGAACAAGTTTGATGGGACTTTGTTTGCTGTGATCCCATCGCCACCAAACACCAGATACGGTAATAGTGTAGCAACCTCAATAACATGAATGCTGTTGTTATCTGCCGCCAGTAAGAATTCTGCGTAGGTATCCGGTAACTTTGTATGGGTGCTTGATCCCATTGAGTTGACCAACTTTATTGTAACAGGATGATTTGATTGACGCAATTCTTTCTTGCCTTCAATCCCTTGGCGCCTGTTGGCACGTTCAGTAGCAAATTCTTTGTAAAAAAGTGTGCCAACAAACTTCATTTCCTGTGTGGTCGGCATGTCTTTTGTATTCAATAAGTTTACCAGTTCGTGGTCTACCCCATCTCGATCTACATATTTAATTGAACCGTTACTGAAGACATCTAACCCCATTTCAATAAGGTCACTTTTGTCAAAGCGGTCTTTTTGTCCATTCATGGTCGTGCCAAGGGTGTCAATCATTGAATACATCTTGACCCAATTGACCTGGGTCCTGTTGTAATCACAAACTTGTTGTAGAGTTGGCATCAACGTATTACCACACGATCTTGTTGAACTCGATCACTAAAATAACAGTGGCCGAGTCTGCGGATTGTGTCGGCGGCTGTTTGTGGTGAGGCCTCAAACATGTCTCTAATGTCATCAGCGGTGATGCCATCTGTGGCCTCTACCTGATAAATCTCATAGTGGCGTTGTGGGTTGTATCTGGCACGAAGTATCATGTGATTGAGATTGGGCAAAGCACTGCCAACAGGCCGGCCTTGCAATGCACCCCAACTGCGATTTACTTCGTCAGCAGTGATATCGCCTATGTACTCTAGGCCAGTGTTGTCCCACATCACAACAAAGTGATGGTTCATAGCATGAACTTTTTCAAGTAAGATCGAATATCAGTATAGCCATCGCTGACTTCTTCCAGCATTTCATCCATGGTCTCAAGTATGATCATGCGTTGCAATACATCGGCCATTTCTTGATCTTCGGCATCCAGCAAGTGATACCAATTTAAGTATTCTTCTGCTGATTCACATGCCCACATGGCATCCAACATTTCCACCTGCTCGGCAGTTAGATTTTTAATTTCTATACTCAAAGTGACACCTATTAAAAGTTGCTATGAGTTGATTATACAGGAATTGGGGTTTGTTGTCAAGTACTACAAAAGTACTACTGCCAGTACAGCGTAAATGCAAAGTAATCGCGTTCAAGATCAAAATAAAAAATGTAGCGTCCGGGACGTCGGTCTGTGCTGACGTCAACCAGTTGCCAACGCCATTCACCTACAAGTTCGGTCTTGCACCAGGCCAACACACGATCCAGTTCACCAAAAGGTTTGTTGATTTCTCGGGCATGGTTGAAACTGTCGCCCAGACGAATTTCAAACGGCGTGTCTAAAGTGTGTTTCATCAGCAATACTTATTATCACACCCATTTCAACTGATAGAAAGTGGCCAAGGCCGGATCCCGAAATCGAAATTCTGCATGTTTCTGCCGTGTCCATCCTTCTACATCATTGTAATCAGCGGTGATCCAAGCCCATTCGAAGTCTTGGTCTATCACTAGTCCTGCTAGAAGCAATTGATTCTTTAGGTCAATTGCATCATACACTTCTATGTTACTAACTCTAATTGTGTGCATCGAGCCTGTCCGTTGCGTAGTACAAACACCAAGCGGTCTTGTTCGGATTGAAACCACCAGGTCATGTCGTTTATGTTTATGTCAGTTACATAACGTTCACCTGGGAGACCAAACGTTTCAAATCCCCACATGGCCACATCATCCCATTGCGACTGGGTGTCCATGCGATATCCCCAGTCTATACATGCACCATATGGAAATTTAGGATCTTGCAAGCCACTCTCGCTGAATCACTGTGTCGCACACCAACCAGTTGCGCTCAAAGAAGATTCTGTGATCTGTAATACCAAAGTAATTGCAGAAACTTTGTCCATAGCGTAGATCATGGAGAGCGTCCCAAGTGTACTGTTTTCGCCACTCATCATAGTCACTCCGGGGTATTGAGTTAGGAGTAAATTTCACACCCAAGTTTTCAGCGTAGGTCATCATGTCTCTGATCATGTGTTTGAATGCCATATCAATCCCAGAGGGACTGGTAGTACTTGCCAAACAAGCGAAAGCCGTTTTGAATACGTGTTTCGACTATTTTCATTCCTTCGTAATCGCACTTGTATGTGTTGTTAGGGCCGTCTTTCATTTGATAATGCTTGTGTTCACCTTTAGGCACTTCATTACCATCCTTGTCCACAGGCACCCACAACATATCATGTTCGCCTGAACGGAACGCATTTTCCCAAGAATCATCTGTTTTGCAAGTAAATGCAAAAATCATTTCATCTAGTACATATTCCCAACGCTTGAAGTGATTGGCATCAGTGTCCCACTCGTTTTCTTTGGCAGGTGCGCTGGTACTTTTTAGTTCTTCGGGTACATCTTCATCGTCAACAAATCCTGCACCGTGTTGAGTTGTTTTCAATTGCTTGAGCATGGGAAGAATAATTGGACTCAAGGTATGGTCCATGCTCCAGGTGTCCCAGTAGTCGATCTTTACATAGTTGATGGGAGGATGCACACGATCCCACACCCACTGGATTGCTTTACTAATAGGGTTCAGGTAGTCACTCCAGCGGTCACACCACTCTGGACGTTCTATGTACTTACTTTCTTCTTCAAGACTGCGAATGCGTTTGTCACGACTGCACTTTGACCAGTCGGTCCAGAAGAACGCATAGTCCAACATGGTGTAAGGTGAGATCCAGTGATCTCGATATTTGCCAATGTATACTTTCATTTCTTATCCTTTAAGCGTGTAAACGGATGTACCACCAGGTGGCCCATACTATCAATAATAATATTATCACTAGGGCTTCTACGATTTCCCAACGATGTTTTGTTCTTTGCTTTTGCTCATTGAGGTTATTATTAATTGTGTTGGCGCACAATGCAATCACTTCACGAGTGTTGGCGGCTCGCAACAAGTCGGCAAATGTTTCCAAGGGCTGTAGAACCGAGTCTGGTAATTCATCCAGGACAAATCCTGCCTGTTCCGCTAGTTGTTTAGTCTGTTTGTTCATATCGTATTAAGTATCCACTTGAGTTGCGTATTCGATCCAGTGTTGCACGTTCACGGTCTTCGCCCATTTCAGAGTTATTGACGTAAGACAACAAGATCAGCACAGCAATTACAATCCACTCCGCATGGGCTCGCATTACCAATCACCATTGTCAACCCAACCACGTATGGTCAAGAACAACCAACTCACTGACCAGGTGCGTTCATTGGGACTGGGCCACCCATCGTTGGGCTCACGTCTGGCACCGGGTACCAAGCGCCAATGCAGTGGGTTCAGTGTAAAGATAACACTGATCCCACTGTACCGAAACCAATTTAGATATCTACTGTTTTCAGTTTCCATTGTTCTGCCTGTTCCTCATATCCATCATAACCACGTGGGTTGCACATCACACGGCACGAGCCGATCATGTAGTCAAACTCATGATGAGTGTGTCCATGTGTCCACAATTTGATTTGTGGACGATCAAGAATAAACTGATCCAAGTTGCTACTGTAAGCACCATTCACCATGGTTTGATCTGCGTACTGTGCATGAGTTGATGCCTTGCTGGGTGCATGATGTCCTACAACCACGTACTTAGCAGTGGGATTGGACGCAATCGACTCTTCAACAAACTTCACCATGGCCCGATGCTCTTCCACACTGGCTTCGGGACTGAATCGGCCTTCACGAGTATGAAAAACACCTTCTGGATCTTTGTAATGCACAGGATTGCGACTGTCTCGGATAATTCTAAAATCATTCATGTAGCGTCGAATTTCCCACAACGTACCTGGGTCTTCCTGATTCATATCAGTCCACAGAGTACCACACAAGAACGTGACATCATCAATAGTAATACTTTCTTTTTCCAACACATGCAAATTGGGCAAGTAACCAAGCACATCCTTTAGGTGTGCAAAAGCGGTAGCAAAGTCACCATTGTAGTATTCGTGATTGCCCACAATGTAAATCACGTGTGGGAAACGATCATGACAGCGTTGGAAGAAATCGTGAAAGCGATTGCTACGATATTCTGGACCCATGACGCCATAAGGGTCACGTTGGGCAATGTCTTGGGCAACACAGATGTCGCCACCCAAGATCAAGACTTGGGCACCTTGATCATTTTCAAAATCAAGGTCACCAAATTCAAGATGCACGTCCGATACTAGAGAAATTTTCACCGAGTTCTTTCAATTGATGTTTAAGAGTACGCACCGCAGTCTCATCACCATCATAGATAGCGGCAGACTTGTCCGGATAGCGTAGTCGAAAACGTTCCACAATTTCCTTTAAATTGCGACCTTGGCACACAAATGCTTTGGTAATACTATTATAGCAGAAATATTGATTCAGGTCAACCTCTACTGTGAGTGGGATCAAGCGTTCCTCATCAAGGTCTCGCACCACCGAACCAATTTGGCGTTCCAAATAACGGCTTACTGCCCAGGTAAAAACAAACCAGGTCACAATGCCCAACAGCACAAGATCAAGTATAAAATTTATTAGTTCCATAGCGTATTTACTTTCAGCCTCTCATTGATTCTAAGGTAATCATCTTGCCCAGTTCACGTTCAAAATCCAGTTCTTCTGGAATCACATACAGCCTGTGATGATGACGATCTGTTTTGTTGTCATAGTGCCTAAACGTCACAATCCTGCCACCAATGGCTTTGCGTACTGTGATGTTGAGGCCATCATCGCTTTCAACGTCTCTTCCAACGGACAACTTGGATACAGCAGTTGCGTACACACTGTCTTGACGATTTGAATCTTCATGACCTTCTACCACTGCTCGGGCCAACCAACGTTTTAACCAATTCATACTGACTTCCTTTGTTTCAAATATTGTTCCCACTGTATCCATTGATTGCGAACCAGGAATCCCCAATCGCGTTGTTTGACGCCGGGACAGAATAATGTCCAACATGTTACATCTGGATCTAGTTCAATGCGATGAAGACTAGTGGCCCGGTTAAAACGAAAATGTCCGACACCACGCCATTTTTGTATTTCACAAATCTTTTGTCCACGTAGATCAAATTCTGGAACCCACTCCCAGTAGCCACCGCGCAGTATTAGAGTAAAGTAGGGCCAAGGATGATCATGCACATCATCTGGATCCGATTTCAAAAACTTGTGTACAAAGATGTTAAACGGGAATTGTTTGCGATCTCGAAGAAACACGTAGTAGCGTTCCAGGTAAGGTTCGTTTTCCACACGGTCCATGATCACACGGTACCGACCCCAGCGTTGAAAGAGTTTTTTAAGCATGTCACTATTATACAGGATCTAGAATAATCAGTCAAGAAAAAACCCTACCGGGGGCAGGGTTTTTTGCGTAGTGTCCCATGTGATTGGGACAGCGTGTCTAAATTAGACCAATCCCATTGCCAGGGCTTTGTAACCGGCTGCAATGATCTTGCGACTGGGTTTGCCAATTGCATACTCAGTAACAGTAACACCGTTACCTGCTTTGCGGCTGTTAGAGTAAACAGCAAAACCGGCTTGACGGATACGGCTGGCTTCGGCACTCAAGTTGCCCACTCCAAAACGTTTCTTTGCTTCTGATGGAGTCAAAGTTTCGCCGTTGTAAAGTGCATTGAAGACTTTGTAAGTCTTAGTCTCTGGATTAAAACGCATAAAATTTACCTTTCTTAAGTATAGCCGTTGCGTACAGCATCTAAGTATTATAGTATAACTGTAACACAATCACAACATGTTTTGGCAACATTCCCAGACTGTGTCAACCTTTTGTACGGCAAAGGCGTTATATACTAGTATGCGACATTTTTTAATCATTGCCGCCTTGATTGCCACTGGTGCTTGGGCACATGTACCTGTTCACATGAATACCGATCAGGTGACTCGACCAAGAGTGCCAAGGATCAAACTGTTGAGAAGCAATCCACACAGGTTCACGGCTATTCGGTTACAAGGGACTGATCCTTATGATGCTCCCGATGATGATTACATCTGTACCAATTTAAATCGACGTCCCAAAGTGGCACCACCTGCTGACTCAGCGGATGACGAGTTGTCGCCGTATGTTCAGGTACGGCTGGCAGTGGCACGATCTCGAGCCATGGCTCGGTACCGAGAGATTCACGCCTAATTTCATTTTCTACGCACTTTTGATAAATAGGTTTGCAACACCGTTGCCAGCATATAAAGAGCGTAGATATGTTACACACCATCACAAGTATTACTGACGAAATTGTTAATCTCCTAAAGGACGACCCAGTGCGCCCGGAGATTCCGGCTGACCAAAGAGTCAACTCCAACAGCAGAATCTATATGCTGAAAGATGGAGACCAAACCAGAGCAATCACCTGTGTGAAGTTTTTGGATGCTATTCCAGCCGCAGTAGACGACTTGGTGGAGTTGGTGGGCAGTGCCAAAACTGCGGTGTTTTACACAATTTGGTCGTATGCGTCTGGGGCCGGGCGTGAACTGATTGTTCGGGCCCAAGAATCAATCAAGGCGGAGTTTCCGGACATCGATACCTACGTTACACTCAGTCCCAAGACCGAAATGGCTCGACGTTTCCATTTGAAAAATGGTGCTGGTGTCTACCGCGAAAATTCTGACACCGTGAATTACATCTATAAGTAAACTTGCTCGTGTAGCAATCTTGTCCTGCAAGGGGCGGGACTAGATAACACACACATTACACAGGAGAAAAACATGAGCAAAACACCTTACGAGATCCGTCTCGAACTTCTCAAAATGGCTAACGAAATCCTCGTAACGCCCATTTTCCAATCACGCCAAGCATTGACTGACGAGTATCACTCTAAGTTAACCGATGCCAATCGTGGTACGCTACCCTTCCCAACTTTACCGGAATTTCCGTCCAGCACAGAAATTGTGGTCAAGGCTGAAGAACTCAAAAAGTTTGTAGACCAAGCGTAAAAATGAAAGCCCCGCAAGGGGCTTTCTAGTAAATCCAGTGTGACTCAAGTATGGTCCACCACTCGGGGAAAGTTTCAGCGAAACTTTGATCACGCAATTGATCTAGTTTTGTGGTGGCACGGCAAAACTTAGGCCACTCAATGTCACAACCAGGAATGGTTTTTGATAGGAAACTTTTGATCTCTCGATTTTTTATATTGTTGATCAACTGTGTTTTGACCGGGACTGGCAGGTGCCTGATGTCATATTCAGGTGTGGTCACAATGTTTATGTTCACCGCAATGCCAAGGGTTCGGTTGATGCTCTCCATGATTTGATCTATGTAAAATACATTGAGTGGAGTTATGGTCAATGAAATTTTAATATCAACATTGTTGTATGGTCGGAACAATTCCACGAATCTTTTTGTATTTGCGATAGTCAACTCAAAATCGCCCTTGTGCCTGATGTACTCAAATTGTTCCGGTCGCATGCTATCTATGCTGATGTTGAATCCCACTTGCTTGTAGTGTGTTAGTATCTCAACGTACCGTTCATTAAGAATTGATGCATTGGTATGAAGGTTCAACGCCACATTCTTGGCCACGTCAGTAGCAACACCATGCTCCAGCACATCAAACATGGCCGGGGTCAAAAAGGGTTCGCCACCATAGATGTCGATGTATTCAAAATTGCCAATCCACTCTTTTAGTGTGGGCCAGAATTCTTCGTTGTTGCGACCAAAACTGTTACGTATGGTTTCAAATGTTCGAGTGTATTCATTAAAAGTCAGCGCGGTGGCTTGTCCAGTTTGATCTTCGCTGTACCAACTGCCGCTGCCAAGATCCACTTTTTCTAATTCATGAGCATCACTGTACCAACTGCTACTGGTCATGGGGTTGCACATTCTACAGGCAAAGTTACAGGTGTTGCCGGGCTTGATAACCAACACACGAGGTTGAGTTTTCATAGTTTCCAAGTGACCAAACTTTCGGTTGTATTCTATTCTCGCTGATGTCCCAACTGTGTCTTCAAGGTCCCAACACACCTGACAACTGGGGTGCCGAATTCCATGATCCAGTGCTGTAGAAACTAGTTTGCGGGTGTAACTTTTAAAGGCGGTTTTTAACGGGTGAGTATAAACACGTATAACTTCGTGCCGATTATCTTTCCAACTTTCCTTGTTGAGATTACAACAACAATAATCTGCGTTGTTTTGCAGTGCCATACCCACGTGAGTCATCACGCAATAGGTTTTTGATTTAGTCATGCAGTATTTAAACGGAAACCACCCCGGGGTGGTTTTATATTGAGTTGTCGGTAACTAAGGTCGGACGCACGTTTGCCCGTTGCACCTGTATACAATTGGCACACTAGATCGAACTGTTGTGTTTCCATTTTGGGTCACCGTGACTGTGGTTGTTTCTTCATGAATAGTTTGGGTAGTGGTGGTCACTGTTTGTGCCATGACCGTACCAAACAAGAATAAAATCACAATGTATTTCATCGGTGCCACTGTCCTTCAAAGCAATGACGTATTTCGTGACCCACTATGGCCATGTCAGTGACCGGGCCGGTGTAGATGGTGCAGGTGTGGTTGTTGTATTCTGAGCAGGCCAAGATGCGTTGGTTGCTCAAGGCTGGCATCTTGCCTTGACAGAATGAACTCACATTCTCCAACACCACCCAGCGTATGATCTTTTCGGGTAGGTTGGGACGGGCTTCAAATTGTATGTTGTAACTTTGAGCCGAGACTGTTGCACTCAGCGCCAATAACGCAACGGCCAAAACGTATTTCATTTTAATTTCCCCCAAACAATCCAATGAGAAGTTAAATGCGTAATTTTAGCGAAAGGTAAAGGAACAAAAATTGCTAAACATGCTAAAAACATCCAGTCTCGATCTGATCTATCACTAAAGTAATAACCAATTATACTACCTATACCACAAATAGTTATTGTAAAAGCAATGAGATACCAAAGTCTTTTTGTCATCCCAAAAAAATTGTTTAAAAAAGTATCAATCATTTACTCAACTCCTTGATATGTTTGCACTCGCCTCTAAATCGAAATCCTGAACAGGTGCAAGACCATGAGCCACGCACTTCGTTTACTGTGTACCGGTCGCCTTTGCTTCCGGTCACTGTGAACACACGACCTTCGGGTTCGGGTTCCGTCAAATCAGTTTCAAACTGCACCGAATTAACCGCAAACTTACGCCCACGCACATCAATGCGAATAGGGTTTTTGAATACCTTGATTTCACCAACACCTTTGGGTTTGAATGCATACATCTTGCTCTTGCCATCATCCAGCAAGTAAACACCATTGGGTGTGTTATCTCGGTAATCGGTTGTTTCAGCAAACCATTTCATTCTTCAAATCCAAAATGTTGCAGTAATCCTAAAGCACAATCCATCATACCATCGTTATAAGTTAGTGCCCTTTGTCCTGGTTTGCTGGCAAGCACTTGACTTTCACAATAGTTAATACATTCCCGAATAATCAACTCGGCAAAATACTCAATAGATTCTTCATCTTTGTTTAGGAAGCCGGCCTGCTCGACAAATTGTTTTATTTGTTTGTTCATTTGGCCATGATCCTTGCAAGCACTTCACGTGCCTCAGCGAAATCTGTAATTTCGGGTTCTTTGTACTCTGCTGGCTTGACGGCGGGCTTGGGCCAAGTGTCATAGGGCTGTGTCCAACTCATCCGGAACCAATAGTCTTTGGGATCCATCACATGCTCCAATAAGTTTCTGAGGAGGGTGAGCAACAATTTGGGGTATTGACATCTTCCTCAAATTCTTGTCCGGTCATAAGATTTGTACGGGTAATCATTTTGGGTTTGTAACTTTTGGTGTCTATGATAGCAAGTTCGGAGATGTTCCAACCTGATTTCTTGCAGAGTCGAGTGCGGGTGGCCATTGCGGCACCAAAAGTTTTGTAGGCACGAGTTTTGGCAGGGCCGTCGTTGACAATAAGACCTGAACCTTTGCTGACAACATAATAACTGTGACTCATTTCTGGCTCCTTTTAGTTTCTATACAAGTATTATAACAAATCGGGAATTTGTGGTCAACCAAATCAGTTGGCCATTAGTGTAATCTGCACGTTATGTCCCTCATGGGTAATGCTCACCCCCACTGGGCGGCCTTCACCTGAGAAACTACTGTGTCTACGATCGTATGCTAATTTTTGAATTGCCAAACGCAGGGCCGCACCGTGGCTTGCTGTGGCTGTTTTTGTGTAGATGTCGTTTATAGTTCCATACATGCCAAATCCGTTGATGATAAAACGAATCTTTGTGCTGTTACTAAAACCAGATACGTGTCGCATTGTCTGCTCCTGTTTTGTTACTCTATGTCTATATTATAGCAAAATGGGAAATTCTGGTCAACCAGAAAAAACTAGTACTAGAGTATTACTTTATTAGACCCTGCGAGTGTAGTAGATTTACAACACAATCCACACTGCGTTCCCAACTGAATGCATCTCGTATGATGGTGCTGTTGGCACGGGCACGAGACTGCAACATGGGATAATTGTCACGTGCTGACCGCAGGGCTTGTCTAATGCTGTCAACTCTGGGCTGTGCCCATGTGCCCCAGTTGCCATCTTCGGTGGGATAGAAAAATTTGTACTCTTCACAGGCAATGGGCACCAGGTCATACTCCACAGGAATCACGCTGGAGGGAATGTGTTGCAAAAATTCTGTGTGAGCACTGTGCATGGTGGTGATGATGGGCAGGCCCACTGCCGCGGCTTCGATCAAGGGCAGTCCCCAACCTTCACCTTTGGTGGGTAACACAAATATGTGACTCTGTTGATATAGATCTACCATGTCTGCCTGAGTGGCTGTGCCCCATAACACTCGAATATTGGTGGCACCCATGGTTTCGATCCAACTGGTGAGTTCATTGTACTTGTCGGTTTGGTTTACAAAATGATTGCTTTTGACCACCAGTTCCACATCAGGATCCGTGCCAAATTCCTGTATCCAGGCATACACTGTTTCTATAATGCTTTTTCTCAGTTCGTATTTGCCGGTAATGAGATAACTGAGTATGGGTGATTCCACACGACTGTAGTAGGGATGATACAGTGCGCGGTCCACTCCCTCGGGCACCACATGACATCGGTCAGGATCCAGTCCCGAGTTGATCAACTGCTGTTGCCCCCAGGCACTGGGAACCCACACTTGATCAGCACCCTGCATGGTACTCATTATTGTGGGAGGCACTCGAGTGCTTTCACTCACCACCCACTGTATGTTGGTGCCCTGATAGTGTTCATGTATGGGCATGCTCACAAACGAGATGTTGACATCTTCAGGCTGACTGCGCTCAACGCCGGCCCATAAGTCATCTTGATTGTCGCAGTCGACTTCTTCAACTAGATTGCCCAGATAACTCATGCGTCGTAAAGCATCAGCAAAATTGCTATAATGTACCCCTATTCCCAGGTTGTTTCTATGCCCGATTAATCTAATTTTCATGGTTAAAATCTCATGGTTTTTACTGACTATTTGTAACACTCATGGTAAATACTGAGAAGGAGAAAAAAATGTCACAAATGTTTATTCAAATCATTGAACGTCTTGCTGAGATGTTCCCCAAGCAAAACTACCAAACTCGCTTGGAACAGTATTTAAGCACAAAATGCATACAAAGCGCATCAGACGTAGAGTTCTGGCAACGTCAGTACGACAAAGATTCAAATAGGAATTTCGCATGAAAAAAGTTCTAAACATAGTCTGGAATTTTCTTGCAGCCGTGGGCGAGTATCGCTATCAAACGGCCAAGCGTCGTGGTTACGGCATGTACTAACATGATCGACGCTCTAGTAACATTGTTTCGCTGGGCACGTGAAGGCTGGGAAGTTCATCCCTAATGTGGGGTTAATAACCAACCTTGCCCTGATACTCGATGATACCAATTGTAAAATGGTTCAGAGATAGTTAATTTTCCGTCGTTGATCAAATAATGATATCTCGGCAGTACCTCAAAACGGTCGACCGTAACAACATCATCTGCACTAAAAATCATGTGGTCATTTAGATTGGCTGTGGCCTCGATTCCGTTTACCACAACATTTAGTTTTAGTTCAGTAGCCAGCAGTTCGAAAAAGTTCTTCATATTGAGGTAAATGCGTTAGTATTGTGTTGCCACGATTGGATTCAATTTGTTTTAAGTATGCTACCAAGTCAGGTAATCTAAAACTTTCGTCAGATTCACTTTTTAAATAATTTACATAACTTTGCAAATCTTGTATTATTTGCTGTTGAGCCACGTTTGGATCTCGAATGTTTACAATGGTTTCACCGCCAGTGTTATACTTGGCAATCCAAGACTGCATGCGATCAATAATGGGTTGTCGATAGTGTATGGGCAACACCGATGGACGCATACACTCGGGCCGATACAAAAAGTTACAACTTTCAATTGCTATTGATCGATCCCAGGCATACTGGTACACACTCAGCAAAGAGTCAATGGTCAACACAGTGGGTGTAGTGCGGAACTGCATCAACCAATTATGATCTTGTGACACAGCAAACCATTTGTCTAGGGTTTTGTGTACCGTAGTCAAGGTGGCGGGCCAACGCACATAGTCGTTTACTGAGTCAAATGATTCGATACTCATGCCAATATTAACCCCGGCAAATTGTGTGAGTAAATCAACTACTGGTTGACTCCAAGTAATAAGATTGGTAGTGAATCCAATTGTGGCTGTGCGATGCAATCCTGATCGAATCAAGGCTTCTAGTATAGTTTGAAACGCCGGGGTGATCAAGGTTTCACCACCAATAAAGTGCAGGTACTGAATATGCGGACTTGCCTCCAACATGGCGACAAATCGATCAACCAGCACTGGATCATCGGTCCAATTTGGCGCCGGCAATTGATCAACGAAACCTATGCGTTTCCACTCAATGGCTAATCGTGAACTGGCTTCGGGGTTACAAAAAATACAAGCACTGTTGCAATGGTTGCCAAGATCTATCTGCCAATCTTGTGGCAACTGTGTAAATTTATCTGCGGCAAAGGTGTTGACCCAGGGACTCGAGGCCAAAGTTTTAGCAAACTGCTCAACACGTACACCAATCTTGAGTAACTGCTTTTGTCTACCACTGACTTTGTCATGGCGTTCCATTTGATAACACTCTTTACACCCATCAACTGGAACGCCTTGCAATATACTATTTCGCACACCAGCCATGTGTTGTTGGAAAAAAGTCACAGGATCAATATCCCGGATGTTGACTTCGGTATTATGTTTATCTGACCAACGACAATAGGACATGCCACCATTGTTAGTGATACGCATATGGAACCAAGGACTTGGGCAAAAATATTCTTTAAGACTCATTCTCGTTTGGTAATAATTTTATCCACCAGGCCATAGTCCAGGGCTTCTTGAGCACTCATAAAGAAATCACGTTCCATGTCTGCACTCAACTGCTCAAAGGTCTTGCCCGCGGTGTTGTGTCGGACATAGATGTTGGTAAGATATTCTTTCATCTTTTGAATTTCTCTTGCTTGGATCTGGATGTCTGTGGCTTGTCCCGAAGCGCCACCTGATGGCTGGTGAATCATGTGTCGAGCATTGGGCAGGATCATTCGCTTGCCCGCGGCTCCTGCTGTACTTAGCAGACTGCCCATGGAGCAGGCTTGTCCCATCACAATGGTCTGTACATCACACCGGATAAACTGCATGGTGTCATAGATGGCCATGCCTGCTGTGACACTTCCTCCGGGTGAGTTAATATATAGGGAGATATCTTTGTCAGGATTTTCACTCTCTAAAAACAGCATTTGTGCTACCAGCAAACTGGCTGTGTGTTCTGACACTTCTGTGTCCAGCATGATCACACGGTCCTTGAGCAATCGGCTGTAGATGTCATAACTGCGCTCACCTTTGGATGTGGTTTCAAGCACGATTGGCACTAGATTTGGCATGGGGTCTCCTTGTTGAAAGCATAAGTATAACATTATTCCTGGAAAATAGCAATGCGTGACCTACTCAATTTACTCGACAACATGCTGACTGAAAAGAAACTGGCATTCAACGAACTGGCCCCTAAAGAAATGTCTAAGTTTATGGATCCCAAAACTGGGAAAATGCTTACCCGTTCTCAATTGTTTTTGTACAAAGTCAAGAACAATTTGCCTTTTGAACTAGTTAAAGGAGGCACAGTTGTCATTGACCCCAAAGAAGCGCGAAAGGTTGCGACCTGGCTTGCTACCGGCCCCACAGGGACCATAGAGATGAATACCGCAGACGGCGGCACAGTAAAAAATACCGGCCTACAGAAGACTGTGGAATTTGGTAGCAAAGAAGCCGAGAACATCAAGATCAAACCCAGTGATGTTTTGCCCACTGATGAAAAAACTGAAATTAACGATCTAGGCAACAACGTTGAGGTATTGTTACAGGCTGGAGGATTCCCGGCTTCAGAAATGTATGACAAAATTGCCAACAGCCCGGCCTTGGTCGGCATGGGTAAATTGGGAGATGCTGTGATCTACATGGCTTATCAAGCCAACAATGGTGAAGTCCCAACAATTCCAAAAAATCTCAACAAAGATCAAGTCAAAGCAATTGAATTATATGCCAGTGAGTATCTTGGTGCCTTGGCTCTAGTCAGTGGTGCGGCACCATTCATGCGTGGAAGTCGAGAGGAGTTTGAAGGGTTTGTGGGAGGCGATCTCAAAGACATGATTATGTTTTTCCCCAAGGCATCTAACAACCCCCTGGCCGACAGTTTCAGTGTGGTGAATGATCAAACTGGTCATGCTGTGAAAATTTCCAGCAAGGCTGCCGGCAAAGGTGCGCCACCAAGTCTGGGCAGTATGAAATTTCCCGATGATGTTCGTGAAAAATATCCCGACGCTACAGAGTTTTTAGACAAGGCACAAGATCCGTCCTTGAGTGGATTTACACAACCATTTGCATTGATGAACTATTTGTACGAAATCAATCCCAACAAAATTCCCAAAGCATATCGAAGTCTCATGCCGTTCACTCCAGACCTGGTCAGTCGGCTTGAAAGCAACTTCAAAGGTGGCAAGCCCGTTCCGCAAAAAATCATGGACAAATTTTACGCACAGTTGAGTGATCAAGTTCGCAATGGTGATGCCACAGATGGTGGCAAAGCCTGGTACGCTGTGATTTCTGACATGATGCGAGCCGTCAACACTGACCGTGCTGTGCCAGAACTACGTGCCGCATTGATTGAGAGCCTGGGCTACAACTTTGTTCAATTGTATACCAAGGTCAAAGGCGATCGATTGGTGACCGAAGCGTTTTGGCCTGCAAAGATTTCTGGACAGGTCAAACTCAAATCAAAAGGATCCGCTGGTGAACTCAAGGGCAAGATGAGTGTGGAAATATCACCCGGAGGCGAGGACTTGTTTAACCCTTATGACCTTGGCGACAAGCGTGGTGACCTTGGCAGTATTGACGACGGTGATGCGGCCGACATTGACACTGATGATTATGACAAAATCACCAATGCTCCAAGACTGAAAGGCCCTGGTGCCAAGGCAGCCAGACAAGCTCAAGAGCCAGACTTTGATGAAAAGACTACAGGGCGCAAGAAAAAAGGTTAAAAATGAAAACACTAAAAGAATACATCAACGAATCAACTCGTAGAGGGTTCCTTAAAAGTCTAGCAAGTTTTGCGGCTAGTGCGGCTGTGCCTGCACCTGTAGTTAAACTGCTGTCAACACCAGCAGGTGTTGCCACTATGTCTATCCCAGCCGGAATTGCACTGTTAAAAGGCATTCAAGATCATCTTGATCAATGGGACGCAGAGGATGACGATGATCTGTTTGATGCCCAGGAAGACATGGCCGGCACTTTGGGTTTTGATTATATAGAGGCCGATCCCGATGCTGATAATGAATATGATATATCTGCTACAGATCAAATGTTTGACTTACTAGATTTGTATAGAACAAATCCCGAACTGGCGGCTGCCCAACTGATCAAACATCTTCAAAGTGTCGCTATCAATCCTGCAAAAGTAAAATCATCATTTACATCTCGAGCCGATGACCCGAGCGACTGGCGTTATCAAAATAAACTAAAGGAACCAGACGACAGTGAACCTTATGATTATTATGCTAGTAATACCCCAGAAGAAAACAAAATTGTAATTTACAAAACCGACTTTGATGGAAATATTGGGGACACCTATGTTAGAGATAATCGTGAAACTGACCCAGTTGAAGAACTCAAAAGTATAATAAGAAGTGATGGATCTCCTTCAGGTAGTCGTTTTCACAAATATACAAAATTCACAGCCACTAGCGGTGGTAAACCTGTAAAGATAGATAGCGAGAAATATATCGATCCAAGCAAATTATCAAGTGCTCTAAGCCCGGACCAGGTACGCGAGAAAATGTATAAAATGTGGCAGGCTAATATTGACCCAGATGACAACTCTTCAACGGACCTGGCAAACGTATCGAGATTGGCCGGATTGGCAAAAGGAGTTGCTGGTAGGGGAGATCAAGAACCTGCCCCCACAGTCAAAGATATGGGCCCAGTTCAGTATGCCAAAGACACACCTGCATTACCCGCACCGATCAAGCCTGAAGTTGATCTTACTCCTGATTTGAAATCGAAAGAAAAAGTACCAGCACAACGTAAAGGTGGCATGGCCGAATCTACAGAACTGTCTGGTATATTAAAAAACGCTGGATTAAAAAGTTAACTCTTGACCACACTGATGTCATCGCAGATGCCCAGAGCCAAGGCTTCTGATGCTGATAACCAAACATCTTGTGGTGGCAACAAGTTGGTGCGTATTTCTTCCCGACCCAGGCCGGTACACAATTCATAGTGTGCAATCATTCGGGCCTGTGTGAGTTCAAACTCACGCATGGTAGCAAATAACTCATGTGCTTTGCCTTCATTGTACCAGGAGAACTGATGGCTTAGAATTGAAGTATTGGGTGTGAGCACCCGGCGTCCGTGAGTGCCAGATATAAAGATCAACAGTCCTGCCGATGCAATAGTTCCCAGTCCCACAGTTTTTACTGGGATTGCTGAACTCATCATAACATCGATCAAGGCAAATGCTGAACCCATGTCTCCTCCGTTGGAGCAAATCATGAGTAGTAGTTCTTTTTTCTTTTTCTTGGTCACATAGTTTTCGTAAAGCAACCATTCTACTACTGGTTTGATACTTTCGTCGTCAACATCTCCCATAAAAACGTACATGCCTGAGTCGGCAAGTGCTTGGGTGTGAGTTTGTTCAGTTTGGGTAGTTTCAATTATTGGCATGATCATAAAAGGAAAAAAGCGGTGTTGTTGGCACCGCTTCTATTTATACGCCGTTTATCGTACGGTGGTTTGGCCAATTACTGCGCCAGGTTTGGCCAGTGTTTCGTCTCGGCGTTGACGGTATTCAGCATTGTCCACATCCAGTAATTTGACCTCACCTGACGTGGTGGGTACGGTTACAGGGGTCACTCGACTTTGTGGAGTTAACCTACGTTCAAGTGCAGAATCAGCATCTTGCTCACGCTTCGAATCACGTGTTTCGTTAGCATCCATGTCACGCTCTGCGGCACGACCACGGATCTCGGCTTCACGTTGCAGTCGTTGTTGGTCACGACGTGTTTGCATCACGTTATTGGCGCCAGTTGGCAAACGCAACAGCACATAGACCTTGTAGTTCTGTCCATCAAATGTGGCCCGGCTGTCCACTCGTTGGGCGCCACTCAATTCGCCATTGGCGTTTTTACGAGTAACTTGCTGATAGTTTTCAATTGTGGCGCTTCCACGATCGGCTCGATAACTGTTGGTCTGCGTTGTGATGCGACTGTACATTTGCTCAACCAGTTTACGCTCTGCGGACATACGTGCTTTGTCGTATGCCATCTGCTCGTCTGTGCTTGTTGCAGTGCCCACAGCAAACGTCATGTCTTCAGTGTCTGGGGGCAAGTTCACGAACCAAGCAGGTGCCTGGGGTACCACCCGAGCCTGTGCCTGGGGCAAGGCGTAAGGGTGTGCTGGTGGCGCAATTTCAACCACTCGGGTGGCCGGAGCCGGAGTGGGTGCCACTGTTTCAGCCTTTTGTGTACTGGCGCAGGCCACAAGACTCACAGCCACTGCCACAGTTGATAAACGCTTAATTAACATACATACCTTTCAGGTTAGTTTTACGATAGTTCAATTATACAGGATCATTTATATTTTGTCAACCACTACCCACTGATCCGTTTCCAATTTACAAATAATACCTTGTCGTGTTTGCACATCAGTTTGGGCCCATTCAGTATCCAAAAACCAACGGCACCTTGTACCATTGTGCCAAAATTCCTTGGGATAATCCGGATGAGGTCTAAATTGGTGCAGGCGTCCTTGTGTGCCTACTGCTGTTCGTCTCAAGGTGTCCATGTTGGGGCGATCGGTACACACCATGGTGCTTTCTCCACGCACACCCACTGGAGCCACGTGCGTTCTTACACTGGCATCTGCTCGGCTCATGGCCACCCCACAGGCTTCTGCATCAGGTGCGTTACCCGGCCAATCATACACGCCCATGGCCAAGTACCATTGAGCACCAATTCGGGCCTTGTAACTCACTTGACATCTGCGATATCCTGCATTAGGACTGGGCACAATATCTCGACGAACGTCACTGCGTTCTTCAATTTGAACTGTGGCCGAAGTAGTAGTGCGGTCAGTCATCACACATTCAGCCTGTGCTAACATGGGAATCAAAGCCGCTAGTAATAATCTTTTCATTGGCAGTAACTCAATTGGTTAAGGTGGAAATCAATGTACTTGTTGGGGTTGTTGTGTGCAATGTCATGATCGGGTGTCCATGAAAATGGTCTAAACGTGCTTCGCATGCTGGCGGCAAATTGTTCATCTCGACTTTGTCGCATGCTTTGCAACATGGCCACCTGTTGATTTTTAATTCTGCAATCAACTTGAAAGTGATTGAGGTCTCGAGTGCTCATGGGCACACGACCGGGATCAATTTGACTGGCACAACCACTAAACAGGGCGACACACATAACGCACATGCCAAATGCGATGACGGAACGATGCACGACTGGTTTCATAATCTTCTTGCCTTTCTAGAGAGTGACGTGGGACGCGGGCTTGAGTTTCTAACCAATTGATCATGGCCACTTGATTGGCACAATCATTTGGCATGGCTGTGACACTGAGCGGTGGTGTATAACTCACAGTTGAGGCACAACCACTCAACAACAATACAGGTAGCAGTCGACCAATCATGCCCATAACTCCAATGCGTTATGTAATTGATCAGTAGGCACGCCATGTTGGGTGTAACCTTCTATTAACAGATCAAAATAACCTTGATACGGCAAGCCATCTGCCACACCGGGATTCATAAAATATACAATGGCATCTTTTATCTTGCCGTCATGTTCCACAGCCATTTCAATTCGATTGTAGTAATGTGGAAAGCCTTCTAGTGCATCCAGTTTCTGTAAACATTCATCAGTAATTTCCCACAGCACTCCGTCCACATAGCAATCGGGTACCGCTACCACGTCAGCATGAGTGGCAAAGCGAAACGCACTATTTAACAGTCTTGCATGTCCAAGACTTTGTGCTTGAGGGCACCGATATGCCATCTCATGCAAGTTAGTGTTCATGCCGTAGCCAAAGTAAAGTTTTGTGTTCATACCCGTATTATAGCAAAACAGTCATTATTGGTCAAGAGAAAGCCCCAGAATTTGGGGCCTTGCAAAATGTAATACTTGAGTATTACTTTTTACTTGTTGCTGGCTTGAGCGCCTTGAAAAAATCTTCGTATGCTTTGGCATAGTCAAATTTGGCGGCTTCTTGAACTACCTTGACTGCTTCGCTGGTCAATGTGGCGGCTGTGTCCATGCCAACCTTGGCGGCTCGTTTGGTGTAATCGGCTTGTGCGTCAATGAACTTGATCATTGATTCTTTGGCTGTTTCGTTTGTAACGAATGTGTTAACGAAAGTTTTTTTACCGGTTTGAACGGTGTCGATGATTGCGTCTGCTGTAAACATATGGTTCTCCTATAAAGCGAGTTTACTATAGGACCCGGCCTATCCAGCGTCCTATGTAGTATTATATATGATTTCGCAACCACAAATCAAGCAATTTTCCTAGTGAGCTGTCACTAATAAATAACTGTACAGGAGAACATTATGTTACGATTTTTAAAAGGCTTTTTTGCCAAACCAACACCCCCAGAAACACAACCAGTGGCCCCATACAAAGTAGAGGCACCCGGCACTGATTGGCCGTTTCCCAAGGCAACTGCAATTGCTCCAGAACCTGATCCAGTGGTAGCCACTGCACCTGCTAAAAAACCAAGAGCACCGGCCAAGCCTAAAGTGACGCCTGCTGAGAAGCCAGTGGCTGTTAAAAAGCCTCGAGCAAAGAAACCCAAATCTGAGTAATACACAAAGGAGCTGACCATGGCAGAACAAAAACAATTATCACGTAGTGAACGTGAAGCCGTAATCAAAGACAAAGCAGGATGGGTAATCGTTGTATTTGCCGCTTTTTTGGCCATCAATACATACATGGGTAATGGCAACTCAGGCCGAATACTAAACGACACAATCGAAGCCAACAACACCTGGGCGTTTTATCAAGCAAAGTCAATCAAAGGCACCTTGGCAGAAATGGCACTTGATGATGCCATGGCTCGCAAGGATGTGAACAAAGTTGCCGCACTCAGCAAGAAGATTGCTAGATATGAATCAGATCCTGCCACAGGCGAAGGCAAAAAAGAACTCATGGCCAAGGCACGTGGGTTAGAAGCAGACCGTGCTGTGGCCAAACAACGTAGCCCTTGGTATACGTTTGCTGGATCACTGTTCCAGATTGCCATTGTGTTATTATCGGCTAGTATATTGGCAGTTAACAATCGTTTGTACGCAGCCAGTTTGTATGTAGGCGGTATTGCAATGGTGCTGATGAGTCAAGCAATTTGGCTTTGGATCCCTACACTATTTTAAACCCAGTTTAATTTAAAGCCGGAATCCTGTAAATACTTCAAGCCCTGACCACAAGGGCATGAGGTATAATGAAAAAATATGGAGCCGTCTACAGAACCGTAATCTTGGTATTATTGCTAATACTATGCTGTTCTGCGATTGTGTCAAGTTCGCCCATGTACGGCGGCAATCGGCCTAGTGTTGCACAAGAATTACCTGCCCGAGAACGAGAAGTCCGACTCAACCACGGCGTTGCTGAATGTGTTAGAACCGCTTGGATCGGTGACGTCAACCGCAGAACACTGATCTGTGTTAAGTATCGCTTGAAGAAAGAAGTCAAATAATGGATCCCATAACATTATTTGCCCTGGCTAATGGCGCTGTGTCTGCTGTCAAGGCTGGCTGTAAACTCTACAAAGATATCAAAGGTGCTGCCGGAGAAGTCAAGGACGTTCTCAAGGACCTTGACGATCAATTTGCCAAACTACATCCTCCAGAAAAACCAGCCAGCGTAGAAGCACGTAATCAATTTATAAAAGAAAAAAATCGTGTTATAGAATTAAACAAACGCGATGGTGAAACTGCGGGCATCTATACTGAACTGGGTGAGCACCTGGGCACCTATTACGACAACTACTACAAGTGCATGGCCATCTTTGAAGAAGAGGAAAAGAATAGTCAGCATGAAATTTATTCGGGGGATGCCAGTCTAGGCAAACGTGCCCTGCAACGTGTGCTCATGCGAAAGCAACTAGAGCAGATGGGCACAGAACTGCGTGAGATCATGGTGTATCAATCACCCCCGGAACTGGGTGCATTGCATTCAGAAGTTGAAGAAATGATGGAAAAGATGGGCGCACAACAAAAAGTGCTCATTGCTCGTCAGATGCGAGCGGACCATGTTCGTGCTGTTCGCAGAAGAAGACGCATGGATGCTATGTGGGCCAATGCCATATGGGGTGTGGTGGCTGTGGTTATTGCATTGTCAATCGGACTAATGATGGCATTGCTAATACAAGATAGAATTGAAAAGTATCCTCAACTGGGCACTGGCATCATACCTAAAACTGAACGGCAACGGCAATTAGAAGCCGAGCCTAAGAAATATCTAGGAAGATGATCAATGTCTGTGGGTTATCCAATAAGCAAACCCAAGAGCAACAGCCGCAGAGAAAACAAAAATCAGCAAGGTAATACCTAACACCTTGCCCGCAGGGTTCTCTGTTATTAGGTCGTTTAGTTCTTCAAATATGCTACTCATAGTATATATTTAGAACAAACGTATAAAAACAAAAGCACATACATATGAGTAAATAAACTATGACAGAACTAATCGCAACACTGGTAATGACACACATTACTATCATCTGTGTCACATTGTACCTACATCGTGGCCAAGCACATAGAGGTATAGAATTTCATCCTGTACTTGAACACTTCATGAGAGCCTGGTTGTGGCTCACAACAGGCATGGTAACCCGGCAGTGGGTGGCTATACATCGCAAGCATCACAGATTCAGTGATGTTGAGGGAGATCCGCACTCACCACATGTGTATGGTATCAAGCAAGTGTTTTTCAAAGGAGCATGGTTATATCATGAAGCATCAAAAGATAAAGTCATGGTTGACACATACGGTCGTGGTACTCCTGCTGATTGGATGGAGCTTCACGTATACCAGCCTTACTCTAGACTTGGCATTGGCATTCTCTTTGTGCTAGACGTCTTGGTGTTTGGTTGGTGGGGGCCGGTTATCTGGGGCGTCCAGATGATATGGATACCTTTCTGGGCAGCCGGAGTCATAAACGGCATTGGACATTGGATAGGATATAGAAATGGCGAAACTAAAGATCGTAGTCGTAATATTAGTCCTTGGGGTATTGTTATTGGCGGCGAAGAACTGCACAACAACCACCACCTGGAACCAGCGAGTGCCCGCCTCTCTAAAAAGTGGTGGGAGTTTGATATAGGCTGGATGTGGCTTGGCCTGTTTAGAATGCTAGGGCTTGCTAGGCTTCGCCGGAATTAAATTGTCTTTAAATATCTCCCAGGCACGTTCCCATGACCAACGTTGGCTACCCGCCCATACCTGTTGTCTATTTAAAAACAAACAATCGGTAACTGCTTGTTTTAAGTCAAGATTCATACAGCCTGTAACACCTTCGTCAATGACATCTTCAGGGCCTTGGCAAGGATATGCAGCCACTGGAGTTCCGCATGCCATTGCTTCAATCATTACAATACCAAATGTTTCCCACTGACTAGGGAACACAAACACTTCGGCATTGGCATAGTATTGGGCTAGATCTACTCCTGTTTTGAATCCTGTAAAGTGAACCTCAGGATACTGCCGACGATAGGTTTCAAGCATAGGTCCGTCACCTACCATGATTTTTAAATATCCTGGATAGTCCATCTCAAGAAACTTTTCAAGATTTTTTTCTTTGCTTACACGACTTACACACAAGATATAGCGACTGATGGTTGGTTGTCTATGGCCTGGATGGAATGTGGCACGGTCAACACCGCGAGTCCACGGAACAATTTGACCTCGAAACCCATGTGATTGTAATTCACGTACCATGGTTTCAGTCGTGGTTAGAACTTTTCCCGAATGCTTGTGGAACCAACGCACCAGCGGCCAAGTCACTGCTTCGGGAATACCAAATAACTTTTTTAGCCCTTCAGGAAACTTAGTATGATAAGCGGTGTTATACCTATAACCACATATTGAAAGATACTTTCTAGCCCACAGACCAAGAGGACCTTCTGTGGCGATGTGGATATGATCCGGATCAATCTCTTCGATCTTCTTGCCCATCTCCCGCGGAATGGCAAGTTTGACTTCGTTGTAGCCAGGACAATCAACATAGCGGAACCGCCCGGGGTCAATATAATCCACAGTATAACCATCCAGTACCGCACAAGCCTCAATGTTCTTGTAAGTGGTGACCACACCATTAATCTGATCCGGTAAGTTGTCTGTTATTATCAGTATCTTCTTGGTCATTTTTTCGTGTCCATGTTACAATCTCCCAAGCACCGTCATGATGTTCCACTAGAGCGGTGCATGATTCAACCCAGTCGCCATCATTCATGTATACAACGCCATCTATCTCTTTGATCTCTGCATGATGTATGTGTCCACATATGACACCGTCGTAGCCACGCTTTCGACAGTAACTGGCTAGATTTTTTTCAAAGTGAAAAATAAAGTCTACTGCTTTTTTCACTCGCTTTTTAAGGTACTGGCTAAGACTAAAGTACCCAATACCAAAACGATGCAGTAGCCAATTGAATCGGCTATTAAGCGCAAGAATAAAGTCATATGCTCGGTCTCCTAAGAATGAAATCCACGGTGCTAGTCTTGTGATACCATCAAACAGGTCACCATGTACCACAAGATAGTGCCGCCCATCTACACCTATGTGTTCAGTTTGATTGACGATTTCTATCAGGCCAAAACTGAACCCATATGGTATCATTGGTCTTAAAAACTCGTCGTGATTACCTGCTATGAATACCACACGAGTACCACGCTTGGCATGACCTAGTACACGGCGTACTACGTTGGTGTGACTTTGTTTCCAACGCCACTTGTTTTGTTGTATCTTCCACGCATCGATGATATCACCAACTAGATAGAGAGTATCGCATGAGTTGTGCTTTAAAAAATTGTTTAGTTCTTCTGCCTTGCAGTCTCTTGTGCCAAGATGCACGTCACTGATAAAAATACTGCGATACGTTTTTAGCATAGCAAGTATTTAGGCAGAACTGTGTTACTATTTTGTTACAAAGACTGTTGAGAAGCCTGCAGTTCTTTTCGTATGCTGTGATAATCTTCCAAGGTAGAGATGGCAGGCACAGTGGATTCAGCATAGGCAGGTGGGATAGTTTGCCATTCTTCTTCGCCCACACCTGACACAATCATGGCAGTATATTCGTGACCATCACTGGTGTGTAGTTTTACTCGCTCAAAACTATTGGGATTTCTAGCGACACTGGTCAATGCCTCTGCCAAGGCTCGTAATGCGGCAGGGTCTGCCACTATGTGTAGATCCTGTTGTGGTTCTGAGTGTGGATATATGTGTAGTCGGGCCATCAGTCAATATGTGCTATGTCTTGCAATCGCATGCGTTTGCTTTTGTATACTTTAACACATTCTGAACTGTTTGTAAAGTCCAATCGGCCTTTTCCCCACAGGATTGGCTGATCACTAAATGATACAGCGTGTGGTAGTATCACATCCAGATAGCGCCCATTGCCTGTACCTAATGTGGCAAAGGTTATATAGTCTTTGGCGCCGCTCTTGAACACACGATAGTTGGCCACCAGACCCAGAAATTCTACTTCACCCGGTCTACGTATTTCGGTACAGGCAGGAATAAATCTACCGCTGGTCCAACGACCAGTACGAGCCAGTTCTTCACATTCGCCGCCCTCCAATGGAGCATGCACAGCGCCAGCCAGTTTGGCTTCTTGCCAATACACCCAACTGCTGTAACTGCCTTCGCAATGCTTCAAACAGGCCCTCCAGAATTGTTCAGGATTGTGTGCCTTTTGGTAGGCCAATGCCCAGATCAATCGACCCAGATTGGTAGCATGGGCACGGCACAGACCAAAGTGACTGAGTTCTCTCAAGGCACTCAACACACGATCACGTTTGGGATGATCACCAATCAACTGCATGAATTCATAAATTTTTTCTTCATTGCGTTTGGCAAAGGCTCTGCGCCACATGTCTGCGGTGTACATGTCGCACTCTAGTATGTCGGCAATCATGGTTATGGCATCATCTTCAAAAACCACTGTGTCCTGTTGTATGGTATCTGCTGACCAGTCTTGAAATGCTGATGCCTTGCGACGGCCTTGTGTGGCCACTGGACGTATTAGTGCTGTGGCCAAAGTGCAATCGCTTTTGCTCTTGACCTTGAGTGCTCTAAACAAGCGTTTCATGGCAGGCGATTCGCCTTGCGTCACACCCAGCACATCACCTCGGGCCAAGAGTGCGCTGGTGGCTTCATCGTATTCGGGGTAGTCTGTTAAGGGACGTTGATCAATTTCCCACAATTGACTGAGTCCTCGATTGGCTAGTATATCTATCTTGAAGTGTTCAAGATCCTCAGTTTCGTATTTGTCTAACAAGATCTGATTGTCACCATTGATCAGACTCTTGGGCACAGCACGATCAAAAATCAATATACCACCACAATGCTTGCTGATACAGCGTTTCTTACCCATGAGTTTGGCTGTGACTCGCTCGGCTTCCTCTATCTCTTCAGGTGGCAACACTTGGCTGAATTCAAATCCACGTTTGAGTGTGCCCTTGGCACCCAGCCGCTTGGCTGCTTCCCGCTTGGCACTTTTTTCTTTGTACATCACATAGTTTGAAACTCTAGCACTCTGTCCTGGCCAACGCTTGAATATACGATTCATCACAGTGGCCTGTTGCCAATGCGGAAAATCTAGATCAATGTCAGGAAGGTCGTCACGTTTAGGATTCATGAAACGTGCTATGGGAATGTTTTCTGCCACAGGATCAAGATCACTTATGCCCATGAGCCAGCATACTAGGCTAGAGCCTGCTGATCCTCGAGTGATGTGTGGAATGTCTGTTGTGAGATCCAAGATCTCTCTTACTCTCAAAAAATGTTTTGAAAAGTTTTGATCTCTTATGAGTTCTAATTCTTCTGCCAGTCTATCTGCGTAGCGTTGCTCTTGAGGTAATTCTCTTCTGAATTGTTGTACTAGTTGTTCAAGTTCTCGATATCTATCCATTTTGTGCTGCCTTTGTGTTGCCTTAGACAGATATTTATAGGATGATTTTTGAATGATAAAATTCTAGGCTGACTATTTTGTTACAAACATTTGATCCACAAAGTCTAACAATAGAGTATGATGTTGGCCTCTGTGATATCGACCACGCATCCATGAGTAACTGTCGTACCAGAATTGTTCACTTTCAGGATGACATCC
>Ga0214919_10000587_pt1 | contig 61809 bp, 69 predicted proteins | sample LL1503_MetaG_FD_177994 | JGI IMG/M metagenome (GOLD analysis project Ga0214919, IMG submission 177994) | Freshwater microbial communities from Lake Lanier, Atlanta, Georgia, United States - LL-1503 | ecosystem: Environmental > Aquatic > Freshwater > Lake | place: USA: Georgia | collected... | reverse complement strand
GATTGTATTCATCTTCTGACATTTCGATGAAACCTTGTTGACCGCAATGCAGACATGTATTGGTATTAATTTTAATTGTTGACATTATTTTATTCCTGCTTCCTTAGCAAGAGTAGCAAGGACTTCATCCAACTTGTTCAATCCTTTGATGTGAGAGATTTTTGATTCCCCTTCACTGTTGAGGACCCTGAACAATGCTTTGTCAAGTTCATTGTTGGTGGTTTCTTCGCACCATGATTTAGGTGGAAACATTGCAGCGATGATTGCGCTTGAGATTTGCCACACTGTATCTTCTGATGTCATAACAATCCTTTCAAGATAGGAATATTTAGAAAACCCCCCTTTTGTAGTTGAGTTTTGGTGACTATTGTACTAGTTGAATTTTTTTTTAGAATGTCTAGCCCAGTAATACAATATTATTATACTACTGAGCTAGCACATCCAAGGAGGGGATAGCAAGAGCTTGAGCTGGCGTCAGCCAGCGAACTAGTTCTGAGGTCTACTCCGTAGGAGTAGCCGAAGAACTAAGTAAAAAAAGGGGGAATGTAGGACACCTGCCGAAGCAAATGTCCCACACTCCACACCTTGGGGAATGAGCAGTCAACTCAGAACGGTGCATCTCCGTCCGAAGTAACTGCTGTTTCTTGCTTGTTGTTACGCAAGCGGTCTGCCGTAGCAGCACTGACTTTAGCCTTTGCAGTCGGCTTGAACAGTTCAATGCTGAACTCACCTTCAGGCCAGATAGCCATACGGCGCTCGTTCTTGTTAGTGTTAGGGTTAACACCTTCAGTGACTTTCCCGTGCTGGACGGAGTCACAAACGATTGCCAACTTCAGGCCACCTGCAACAGCAGACTGGAAGAAGGCGTCAATGGCCTCGTGCTTTGGAATGACCACTTCGTCAACTGGCTCATCAGCGGTGTAGCCAATGAGTGCAGCAACTTCAGCGTCAAGCGTGAGGTTTTCCCACTTTTGGATGTTCCAGTTGAGAACGTCCACCTGTGGAAGTGTTGCCCTGAGTTCGGCAGAAACGCCAACCAAAGATGAGAAGAAAGTCTCACCTGTGGTCTTGTTCTCCCGAACAGCAGGAGGGGTATTAATGTAGACTGTGAGTGTCACAATCGTCTCCTTGTTCTCTTGGAATTGTAGGCTCCCAAGAATGCCTTTATAATAGGGAATAATCCCCCCCTTTTCGCCCAAGCCCCGCGACACCTTGCCACTTACAGCGTTATTGCTGTAAAGGGTGTACTTATACGGAACCTGAACTCCAACTTCAACTTGAAGTAAAGAAGAGGGAAAATCCCCCCTTTTAGCCCAAGCCCGTCAAGGGAAATGAGCCAAAGAGGATTTAGAATCTCAGCCTATTTTGAGTCTGAGGGCTAAGCAACCACCGAGTGACTTTAGAATAGGGTCCTAGGATCTAGGCAAAAAAACTATTAATATGATAACTAGAGACCTAGGATCTAGGAATAAAGAAAGAACCCCTAGGTTTCCCCAGGGGCTCTCTCTCTTTACTCGGAAGAACCTATTACTTCAGGTCCTTGATTGCTGTAATAATGAGATCCATGATGGTCTCTTGTCCGTCTGTTCCGTTCTGGAAGATGATACGGTCAGACACGCCATACTTACTGCGAGTCAGTTCCGGATCAATGATCCAACGGTAGATAGCAAGAGCATAGAGCTCAGGATGTGATGTTGCCTTGACTTCATCCAACAGTGCACCAACGATGGTAGAGATTTCTTCTGTGCGTTGTGCAACAGCAGACATCTTTACAAAGCGATTGGTATTCTTGGACAGTTCAGAGTACTTACCGTCAACCCTTGAGAGTTCACGTTCATACTTTGACCAGATGCCACGGCACCAAACAGAGGTTGACTCCTTCATAGCTGGAATTGCATTGTACACTTTGTTACGAGTGTCAGAAGTCAAACGCAGATCAAAGCTACCCTTGGATGCGATATTCTGCACCTTTGTAATAGTTTGATTGTATGCGTTGTACATCTCAGTAAACTGACCGTCTACTGCAATATCTACCAGCATTTGGCGTGTCTCATCGCTGAGTGCAGGGAACCGGGTCTCAAGAACATAACGGTCAATACCACAACCGCTGTCAATGATCGCCTGAGCAATGCTTTCAGCCATTTCTGAGTAGTCACTTTGCAATTGAGCAAATGCACCAAGGTCTGCGGTCTGTTGAACACAGTCAATGACATCATTACCAATTGCAGGCAACTTATCAGGATAGCTTGGACCAAATGTTGCAGCCCAAACCATGATGAGATTAGCGTACCTACCAACACCAGGGTTGTTCATTTGTGCCAAGATCATATCAAAAGCATGACCTCGGTTGAACAGTTCCTTACTGTGGGTAGTGGAGCTATTAATCTGACCGCATTCAGTTGTAGCGAGCAAAGTGCTCATTGCAGCTGGTGCTTTGGCCAAATCAATTACCTGTACACGATCTTCTGCTACACGAAGCCATGGCATCGTTTCAGCATCAAATCGTTCGATAGAGTAACCGCCAGGACCGTTTGGTGAACGGATAACGACACACATATCAATTGCCTCTTCAGGAGTGCTTGGCACTACCAAATCAGCAGGAATGACATATGTTTCCCTGAGTTCCGGATGGTTGTATCCATCAAGGCTCATAACAAGCGAAGAACTCCACAGTTTAATGCGGATGAACTTAGCTTGGTCACCGTCCTGATCCCATGTGTCATGAAGGTCAGCAGTCTCAATGAACCGCTTAGTCGGCACAATACAGCCAAAGCGTTCATCAAAGAACACCATGTCTCGTTTGTGCTGAGGCAGCTCAAAGTTACCCATAACCTCCAAAGCATCGAAGGTGGTTACTGTCGCCGTAAAGGCATTAGAGATGGGAACCCACCACGTGTTTCGTTTCAAAGCAGAACGCATTTGGTTCAGCAATGATCCGAAAGCCATGTAGACGAGGTTGCTAGATGCAGTTACATCCAAACCAGCTTGTTGCCAGCGGATATAACTTTTCTTCCAGCCAGATGTCACATGCTCTACTTGTGGAGCTGAGTCATCCTTGTGCCCGTCAGTTTCCTGGTGGATTATCCAGTCAGGAAGCTGTCCATTCTCAACAGACTTGTTAAAGTCAGTGATAACAGACTCCATGTCCAGTGTGAATTGCTCTTTGGTCATTAACCATGTATGGTTATTGAACATAGTTTGCATATCCCACATAGCAGTGTGGAGGTTCTTGTGTTTGAAGGCAGTATAGTGCCAACGTCCATCGTCAGTCTTTAACTCTCGCTTCAGAGCAGATTTGTGGAAAACCACATCCGCACCTAGCTGTTGTCGTGGAACAACGTGGACAAGGCCCTTAACTTCACCTTGATCCATCAGAATACGACCAATCATTGGACCGATCTTACCGCGATTGATCATTGCAATGTGCTTGTTCTTAGCAGGACCATTAGTCATACTAAAGCAAGAACGCACTGCAAATGAGTCGCTGACAAATACTGGACCATCATATGCAAGTTCTTCACCAGGAAGATCTTCCAACATGCGATAATCAAGTTTGCCAATCGGACCAGACGAATGCATTTGAGTGATACGAGTCACTTCCTGCAAACGTTTGCTGGTCTTCTTGAAGTCATAGACCTCCAACCCAAGATCAGACAGATCAAAGCTTGATGCTTCTTTACTGTCTTGAACCTCCAGGAAGAAGGTGTATGATGCGTTAGCCCATGCGAACCTGCACTTACTGATCATGTCATTAAGACTGAACAGTTCGTGTTTGATCACGAGCTCTGATAGATCCTTGTTAGAGACGACTCCTAAACGGAACTTAATTCCCCGCTTAGTAAGTTTGTTCTCCAACAAGGAGTAGGTGAAGTCACCAGTCTGAACAGCGTAGACGTCCTGGACATAATTGTATCCAGTAACAGTCTTGATCCGTCCAAACGGGACTGGCTTATTGGTTTCCTGAGACAAATTGTATGCCTGCTCCTCTTTCGGAGTTGGATTATTTGTCAGAACGCGAAAGCGCCCCTTCAGGAAAGTGATGATACCTTTTGGCATCTTCTTCTCCTTTGTTGATGCATTGGCCGCTGCATCGGGCGGTTTGACCGGTTGGTCTTCCATATTCCCTCCTTAAGGGTTTATTGGTTTGTATTACTTGCCTAGCGACCTCAGTGATCTGAGACCTGTGAACTAGGCATAAAAGAAAAGAGTCCCGAAGGACCCTTCTCTCTTATTTACCTGAGGTAAAACTTTATGGCAATACTAACTCTTCATTCCAAGCATTGATGATGTTGTCCAGGAACAAACGAATAGTAGTTTCATCTGACTCATCAAGGTTTGAGTTATATTTGCCCCTCAACTGCATGATTGTCCAAGAACTTCCCTCAAAGCCGTTGAAATAGTTATTGAGTTCAGCATGGCCGACCCAAGTATCTGTTGTCACATCTTTGAATCCAACAACAATCGCACTTGTGCTACGAGCAACACGATCTCCATAGCTACCTATGCAGTTGTGCTGTTGTGAACCCCATAATATTAAATCAAACGTTGTCTTCGGAAGAACAGAAATAATATTATCTGTTATCTGTTGACCATCCAGGATAAGGCTCTTATCACTGTATTTGATTTGCTTATCTTCTCGAGCTAGCTTTGCATTCTCGATAGTGACAAGGTCATGGGTTTCTTGAACCGTGCCTTTAAGTGCAATGATGTTTCTCCGAACAGCTCTGTTCTTTATTTCCTTGAACATTCTGCCGGTATCACGTGCTTCCTGCCAAATGCTCATCCTAAAGAAACGTTCTGTAGCATCTGATATGTCATAATCAGAATGTGGATACATTTCAAAGTTATTAATCGCATTAATAAAATCTTGTTGGATTTTACTGTGATTAAAGTACTTAATGAAATATTGGATGTAAGTTACATCTTGATACATCATTCCCAAATATGCAATATCTTGTACTGCAAAGTCATCAAGAATGATTTTATCAAAGAATGATGTAGGAAATGATTTCAAATATCGCACTAGCTCAGCTGCTATAGCAAATGTAGCAAAACTCTTTTTGCCAATATTTGAACCAAAAGCATTTCTGCTCAACCCATCCTGCCCATCTTTGCCATAGATTTTATTCAAGATTTGCCTAGGGTTTGTTCCACCTGATAACTTCTTCATCCACCTTTGGTTAAGGCCATACAAAGTATACTCTTTGCATGATGGATTTTGCATGTACTTCAAGATCGGTATAAAATCTTCAGGAGAATATATACTCTTGATCTGATTAATAACTTCTTGAACTATATGTCCAGTATGATGGAATTTATTTGAGTAAGCCATTTGACTACTTTCAACCATCCATTGTGGCTTACCATTAACAAACCACAATAATCTTACTCCAGATGGAGTTTCATTGATAGTCAATCTAACTTTCAAATCACGCATGAATGGAATGTGATTTTGCTCGTGCTTGTACATGCACAAAGTAAAGAATACAACCCATCCTTTGTTATTTGCTTTTCGTTGCATTGTTGCAATAATTCCACGGTCACCAAATGTCTGAACCATGTGGCATCGTCCATTCTCGTCCCATTGAGTTTCTTGCATGAACTTACCTTCAAGAATGACATTGTAAAGTGCCCTTCTCAGTTTTGCGTAGACAGTGTCTTTATACACCGTTTCCTCCTTGTTTGTTGTTGGTTTATTCTTCATGATTACTCCCCTCCTAGAGAGTGTTAGCCTGAGACCTTTGTCCTAGGCATAAAGAAAAGAGGGCCCCGAAGGACCCCCTCTTCTCTGACTTGATGACTACCTATACACCTGGCGGTGCTAGTATATGTCAGCCTCTGCATCTTCTCCAGCTTTCCATTCTTCAGTTACCCACTGTGGTTCATCCCACTGCTCAAACTCAACTGGATATACTGGCCTCTTAGGTTTGAGGACACGGTTCTTGCGAGCCTTGTATTCCTCAATCTTGTCTGATGCCCACTTGGATGACCGCAATGTAATTCCATCCTTGTGTTGGTTCATGGTGTTAACCATTTCATGCCATTCATTGTTCTCTTTCACAATGATATTCATTTTCACCAATGCCATGAACAATTCCTTGATGAAATTGTATTGCTTGATTGACATTGCTTTTTCTGAACCAGTGCCTTTGCAACGGAAACATGTTCCATCGATGACGGTTTTGCTCATGTACTTACCTGTGCCAAAGCACGGCTCGCACTTGACCTTGTCACCATCAGTGACCTGGTTGATTTTGTTGATTTGCTCTTTGATAACATTCCTCCTTAATCAAAGACTAGTGGCCTATCCACTAGTCATAAAGAAAAAAGGGCCCCGAAGGACCCTAGTTTCCTTAGCCTGAAACCTAACTCCAGGCTCACCGCTACCAGTTACTTAGGTGTTACTTTCAGATTAATTTCTTTGTCTTCCAAAGTTACTGAGTCAAGATTTACATCGAGGTTAAATCGATCAATTATGGCTTCAATGAATTCCCTTGAGAATCCATACATACCATAACCAACTCTAACTTCAGTGTATTGAATACCGCTGTTAACAGTATGAACTCCTGGTCTTGAGCTCCATGGTCCTGTTATGACTTTGTGTGATCCATCTTTCATCGTCAATTCAAACGAATCACTGCCATAACCACCATTGTCATTGCTTGTTCCATCATGCATGAAACCATTGACAATTGCACCATCTTCTGAAACACCAACAAAAGAATACAATGTTCTGCTGCTTGGGAACAAGCTAACATGCTGTGTATACTTCAGTGCCCCATCAGTCAACCGATTGTCACTGGATTCAATTTGTAGTTCATACCATGTGCCAAAGGCATGTAAAACAATTGCAACCTTTGAGATTGCATCCAGCCTTGACTGGAATTTGTTTTTGTTATATGACATTATCCTTCTCCTTTTGTTTGTGATTAAATAACCATGTGAATTACAACCTCTTGGTTAACGGTTGGTTCATGGACAGTTAAGGTCGATCCAATCAGACCTATTACTTACTTAGTTGTTTTTCTGCGATGGAAGAAGTTCACCATTGTCACGGTCAACTTGGTAAAACGATTTCATGTCTTCTGCTTGGTGTTTTGCACTCAATTCAGAGTCACGAGTATCGCCTTCATCTTCATATGCGCCTAGTAGGTATTGCATTGCAGTAAGTTGTTCATTAACGAACTTCCAACGTGGATCTAGTTGTGCAACAAATCGATCTGAAGAAAAGCGACGTCCTCTGCGCCACTCATCATTAGGTCCAAAATTGTATGTACCCCTAGCTCGTACCATTGAAGGAATCAACTTACCCACTGCAGTTTTACTCAAGCAATTCACGTTAGCTTGATTTTGTATTGCGGTGCTAATGAAAACACCATACCCCAAACCTGTTTCGTCACTAGTGACGTAAAGATCAGAGTATGTTTGCATTGCATCTTCACAATGAGTAAGCATTACTTGAAAGTACCCATCTTGAAGGTCTTCCTCGATGAGCACCAACATCGGTACCGCATCGGAGTTGCTTGTGTCATTTTGTGGGATCAACAGAAAACGAAATTCGCCTTCTGCTGGTGTTGATGGATCCACTGATGTTTCTGGTCCACCCTTGCTTGAATCCAACCATAACTGCTGGATGTGAGCTTTGGTTTTTGGGTCGCCTGGCAATTCAGCCAACCACGTTGGTATTGCTTTGGGCTCTTCGTTCATTTCCAATGTATTCTCCTTTGTTTGTCACAGTGAAGGCTGTGCCCTAGTAGTATGATTTGCCACCTACTACCAATAGTGGGGTCATGAATTTTATGTCTACCAATAGACAGACTTAAGACTTGTGTCCTAGTCATAAAGAAAAAAGGGCCCCGAAGGACCCTCTATTCTTTAATAAGATTATTTGTTAATTTGTAAGGAAATTACACGAGCAATTATCTTGTGAGCTTCAGCCCAAGAGATTCCATATAGCTCATTAAACGCTTGATCAAAAGTTTGACCACTTCCTACTTTTGTATACAAACTCATTACAGTGTTTGGTCCTCTGAGGGCTACTAACGCTTCGGTTGCCATAAAACCAACATCATAAACTCTCCAAGAATCATTACCAGTATATTTGTTCCAATGAGACCAATCATTGCCTGTTGGGGCAAGAAATGATTCAAGCCATTCAAGAGAGTTATTTAATCCTCCTGTTTCTCTTGTGCGTTCAGACTTGTATAAATCAAAACTTACCATGCCTTCAACAGCAGCTTGTGAATAAGTAGCAACTCCTTCAAGCAACCATCTTGGCAGTCTTTGTGCTGGTATTTCAGACAGTGCTGCGTATTGGATTGCATGAGCATATGAGTGCGCGTAGTTAGTCCCGTTTACAAGTTTAGGTTCAGATAGATTATCTTTCATTGTTGCCAAAGCAAACCAAGCTATTCCACTTTTGGTATTGCGCGAAATGCCACCCCAACATGTCGTGGTAGTTTTACACGTATCGAATATTTCTCTTGGAACAGAATTATCTTGGCCATTAAATTGCTCTAACCACTTTGAATTAGCCCATTCAATATCATCATACCCAAAACGCATAATATTTACCTGCGAAAGTTGCTTTGCAGATGAAAATAAACGTGATGTTAAATTGATCTTAACTTCCGGAGTTGAATAAGCTATAAGGGCATTTGGTCCATTAATGATATTCACTGTTGGCATCTGAGGCATACCAGTGGTGATCGCGCCAACACTTGCCTTCCATGCTGCGTATGGTATGTTTTGTGCATACTTTTCAATATTTGACCAATCAGTTGGTATTGGTATTATAACTTCAGCAGGTGTTGTTGGTACAACTTTTGTTTGTACCTTTACCCATCTGAGACCTGTGGTCAATCTCTTGCATTCGTACTTAACTTTTGCTGTTGTTTTAAATGTGTTGACTTTTACACATTTGTTATTTCTAGCTGAAGCAGGACTTTCATTGACTCCAATAAAAGAAATTGCAACAGTAGAAATTATTAATAAACGCTTTAGTGATTTCATTGTTATTCTCCTTTGACCTATGGTCTATAAGTAGTATGGACGGCCTGTTTCAGCCATGTAACCGATGTTAATCAATTGCCTTATTTGCTCTCTTGTTAGCTCTACATATGGTTCTTCTAATGGAAGCTCCATAATTCTAGCATTAGCAACCCTGTGGTGTGGGCAGTTGATGCTTTTTAAGCATCGTTGTTGAGTTACATCCCCCTTTATCTGAGGATACCTCTCCAACCCCTTCTTTAACACTCGCCTACTTGTTGGTTTTACTATACCAACACAGCGTGGTGATGTACGCATGGTTTCTCCTTTGTTGTATGTTTGGTTTAACCAGAAGCCTTTCTCCTAGTCATATAAAAAGAGGGTAGCCCTAGCTAATGCTTTGGGCTACCCTCTCACTGAGTAGTTTCATGTCCCCCAGTTACGAGACAGGCACAGGTGGCCAGTATTAGGCTAACTCAGCCGTTGCAGCACGAGATGTGATAGATCTCGTACCCGTTGGCGGAGTTGCCACCTACCCTGGCAAAACCAAGGTCATAGGGGTTGGTATCCCCATTGACTTTGGTTTCTGTCTTACAAATGAAGCAGATTGTGTCTGCGCATTGTAAGGTCAGGGTAGGAAAGCGCTTCAAGGTGTCAGACACGATGAGGCTCCCCTTCCTCTTATTATTTGTAGGCATAATAAGATTGCCTACCTAGTGACCTATCCACTAGGCATAAAAAAGAAATCCTTGGGATGCTAACCCCAAGGACTTCTTAGTTTGGTAAGAAAACTTTAGCTCTGTACAACTAAAGTATTCTAGCTTGTTTATTATTTTGTAGTTTTATCCATCAACACTGTTCCAGCAGATACCAGAGCAAAATATGTTGTAAATAAAGCTATTATAAATAATAAATTATTATCGTTTATGATAGGTATGGCTGTATAGATATGCAATAAAGGCCATAAAGACAACACTGACACAAGTCCTAAAGTGTATAGGATAGTGTTAATGATACCTTTACCTTTTGTTTGATCGATAACTGCCATTACCGTTACTGATATGAGAATTGCGAACATCGCAATAGTCAACCAGTTTTGTAGCAATATGATGCCGAACATGATTCCTCCTTAAGAAATCATAAAGATGGGATGCGCCCATCACGCTGGCACCGTATGTACAGCTACGGCTAAACAGATTATGGTCTGCTAACCAGACTAGAGACCTTTTCCCTAGTCATAAAAAGAAAATCTCAGGGATGCTAACCCCTGAGATTATTCTTTCATGATAGTTTCTGTTGCCAGGCACTATTCATCTGCCCCGACTCTTAGTCAGTTGGCTGCCATCCCATCAGAACCGTACGATTCCGCGTTCAGCATCTCTCCTTGCAGAGTAGCCGATCTCGGAACTGCCACTGTCTGGTGAGTGAGTAAAGCAATATCGCTCATCGTCGAATTGCACTACAAACTCACAGGATGGCCATCCACACTTATGTGGGAATATGCCATTCTTAGTGTCTTCCATTTCTATTTCACCTCCCTTCACTTATTATAAGGACCTATGTTCTAGGCATAAAAAGAAAACCCCAGGGGTGTTAACCCCCAGGGCATCTTTTATTGTTGCGCAATTAGGACTTTCCCTAATTTGTCTTATTTGGTTGTTTTGGTCTTCTTTACAGTAGCTTTCGCTTCTGTCTTCTTTGCTGCCTCTGCCTTTTTGGCTTCAGCTGCCCTTTTCTCCAAGTAGAGAGCATTCCAATCACTTAAGTGACGGCGTGCCGTATCCTTGGCTTCCCTTAGTTCTTGTTCCTTTTCGGAAAGAACTTTGGCTGCTTTTGCTTTCTCTTCGCTCAATTGAACGATGAGGTTCTTGATCTGATTGATCAGAACGATTGCCTTTTGCTGCATCACACAGACTGTAACTGCAACTGCAGCCACAACCATGAGTGTTGCGATAATGATCATTGTAATCATTATTATTCCTCCTGTTTTTTTGGGAGAGAAAGTCCCAAATTGCGCAACAGGTGTTAGCTTTACGGTAGCCAACGACCGGTGCATTACTTTCAGGGCGTAACGCTTATAGCCCGACTAAAGCCTAAGCTCTAGTCATAAAAAGAAAACCCCAAGCTGGCAGAGGGTACCAGCTCGGGGAATTCTTTTTGGTTTTACTTACTTAATTTACTTAGTTGGGAATATTACCAATTGACCATGACGGAGATCCGCAGAACCTCCATTAAGATCAATTATTTGCCCAACCCTACTTTGCTTATCATACCCACCGACACAACCAGCATCACTGCTCAATGTCCAATAGGTATCTCCATATGTCGCTACCAAACTGTCAACTTGGCAGGATACTGGGTTGTTACTTGCATCTACAAAGCTAACAATTGCAAGCACTGATAATACTGCAATTATTGCCATTATTAGTTTGTCTTTCATATTCATATCTACTCCCCTCCTAGAGAGTATTGACATAAGACCTTTGTCCTAGTCATAAAAAAAGAACCCCAGGGTCCGAAGACCCCAGGGTATCTTTCTTTATTACTTACTTAAGCAAACAACACAGCCAATTGTGATGGCGCAGCAATAAAACGGTTGCTGTATTCAGTGTTGTTATTGGCATATGCAGCCAAGTATGCAGTTCCGTCAAACAACTCAACTGTAATGTCTACTGTTGAATGATCGATAACCATCATCATATTATCCAACGCGCTTAAACGGATGAAGACCTGTCCACCATTGTAGTGGTAAACCCGGTATTCCTTAGCGGCAGAATTGATGATATCATCAACTTGCTTGAGTGTAACTGTCTTACTTTGTGTTATAGCAGCGATAAGCTACCTCCTTATTACACTATTTATTATAGAGAGGTAGTGTCTCTCTGGTTACGTAGTTGTCCTGGGTAACCAATAACCAGGGGTCATGGACATTTTACGTCGATCCAATCAGACGTAGCTAGATGTCTTATACCTAGCCATAAAAAGAAGACCTCTATACAGCAGGTATGTACTGTATAGAGGTTCTTCTTATGTAGCTGTATTAGCAGCTGATGATTGGGCGGATATTACTGTTGTATGGCATTGCGTATACCGTACCAGTGGTACCCTCAACACATGTGAACATATCGTTCTTAGTGCTCCAACTAATGATGTTGATATCATGGCGTGCTATATAGCCATCTTTATCAAAGAAGGATACTGATGTACGCCATCTACCTTGCGTTACAACAATCTTTCCATTCTTATTAGTTGTATATGTGTATGTTGTTATTGATGATTGCATGAGTCCTCCTTAAGGATCATATTATTATTGTTGTTGTTTAAGTACACGTACCCCCATACCGGGGTGGCCTCGTTAAAACTTCTGAAGCACAACATATACTCACTATTACCCCCTTATATTTTTTACCTATTTTTTAGGCTTATAGGAATTTTATATATGTTTATACAGGTTGAGAATAAGAATTGGCCCGCAGAAAAAAGTTTGATCAGGAGTTGTTTTGATCTATACAAATGTGTATTATGATTGAGCTGTTATATAATAAGAAGAATAAACATCCATAACAACAATGCCTAATAAGGCGAAGGGAAGATAAGAATATGTCAAGCTTTATAGATTGCCCATACTGTTCATCAGAGATAGTGGTATCAGAGGGAATGTATGATAATAATCTACGTTGTCCAGACTGTCTAGAGTGGATTGAAGATGAATTTGAGGATGCTCTTAGCGTTAAGACTTATTATGGTGCTTCAGCCCAAGTTGGAGTAAATTACGATAATTATGATATGGATAACTACGAATATAGCTCAGACTTCTAAAAACCTATATAAATTAAAAAAGACCCTTCTCCGAATGGATAGGGGTCTTTTTTTATATATCTTTTTATATCTTACTAAAACATTCCAAATGGATCCTCATCATCATCTGTAAATTTAGTTGGATCTACTACTAGCATTCTTGATTTATTATCCTCTTGGATTTCTTCAATAAACTGAGAAATGTCTTTACCGGTAATCTCACACATACCAACCATCATCTCCCATTCTTCTGGTTCAAAAGCAGAGAATATAAGATTACCTTTTGCGTCTCCATGAATGGTGATAAACTTGGTTAACTCTTCAGATTCACCAACTGCAAATGAACAGAGGCCAGACTCGTCATAGTGCGGATCTCTAGAGGTCATAAAAAAAGATAGAATCTTTCTAAAGATGTGTTCATTCATAAGTCTAATAGTAACTCCAAATATAAGCCCTAAAAGTATCCATAAGTATTTTTCTTCCATCCCCTTATAGTATCATAATACTACAAATTATTAAAAATAAAAAAAATAATTCGCCGCGGATTTGGGGCGGGGGATCAAAGGATTAGCATGAGTCGATTATTTGTTATAAACAAAGCAAGACCACGAGTATCTGTGTTTATCTTTTAAGTCTGTTACCAGATGTAATTCATTTGAGTTGAAAACAATTGCGGATCCAGCCGGCGGTTTAATCGAAAGATCGTGTTCCGGAAATTCTATTAATCCACCTTCATAATCATCATTAAGGTAACCGCATATTGTATATGCAACTTTTTCGATTCCACCTTGATCATCAAAAGTGTAATCTCTATGAGCACTCATGCCGGCAATTGGAAAATCCCATTTTCTTACACATAGACCATGTTGGTCATGATAATATAAATTTTTATCTATACCCAAATTTAGCATATAATCATCTAGGCATTTTTGAGTAACAGATTTTATCTGAGTAGATAAATACTCGTTATCGTCTATTGTGCCTGTTTCGCCAATTCTGTAGTTTGGATCATTGTTATTTCGACCCCACATTTTCCAGTCTAGTTCTCTTAAATTTAAAAATATTTTATCTAAATCTTCAAATAAATCTGTAAATAATAAAATATCTTTAGTTAACTTAATCATTTATAATTCTAATGCCTTTTTTATAAATAGATTTAATATTTTTTTATTATATTTGTCTTGAAGGCCATCTACTGGATGAGGAGCTTTATCATGTGTCATTTCAGGAATTAACTTAGATACACCTAGGCAGTCAAGTATCTCTGACTGAAGAATGAAATTCTTTATCCCCGCTTCTTTTGCGTAAACGTGTAAAGACTCTAGGAAATCAGAATTTTGATATAGTCTTTGTTCATAGGTATAGTGGGGACTGATGCCTTCATATTTTAATAACATCTCAGTAAACTGAGGAAGTGGTTCTATTATAACTATATTAGAATTTTTAAATGTACCTGTAAGTTGTTTTATGTACTTATAGGCTACCACATCTGCATTGCCGTATGCCGATAAGAATGTTCTTACATCTACATATCCAAACCAAGAAAATAATATTCCATCATCTTTTATTTCAGAAAATGGAATAACACCGTCATTTTGAAATTTTTGTGACTCTTTGCCAGAAGACAATTCATCTTCTTTATACATTTCTTCAAAATCTAGATCCCAAATTTTCTTTGCAGCTTTGCCCCAAAAAGTCATGTCAACTTGGTTATTATCTTCTTCATAATGTTCAGAAACTCTAGATAAATGACAGTCTCCAATTAGGTATATTTTTTTCATTTTATTAAATTACTCCATTGTTGTTTTTTGCTAGGTTGTGTATTAGGTTGAATTGATCATCATTTCTATGAGTTCTTATCATTAAATCTGTAACGCCAATACTCTCTAAATATTTTATTCTTTTTATAACTTGTTCTTCTGTTCCAAAAATTGTCCATTTTTTTTGATGCTTTTGGTCAATTTGATCAACAACACGCTCTGCATCGTCATAAGAATCTCTTATGACTACAGCAGCTGCGATCATTCTATTTTTATTTTTTTCAAACTTTTTTGGTGACTCTATATATTCAGACATCATAGCTAAATTATAGTTAGCAAATTTTGCAGAAGAATTTAGTGTTTCATCCGAAATGCCAGACATGACTATTTCTGGTATTTCTTGTTTTTGTCTATTTAAAATAGATAAAGTTTTTTGCATCCACTTATCTGTATAAGCAACTCTTTTCTCTACTGTGTTAAAATGATCTTGTCCGGTAACAAGATCATTTATCGAAAATTCACCATCATGGATATCTCCAGAAACTATATTAAACATTATTCTATTTTTTTGAATTTCATTAAACGATTTATACATCATTACAAAATATTCTGGACTTATAGAATAAGTCCTGATTGCTAAAAGATATTTGAATTTATGATTTAAATCTAAAACATTTGCGCACTTTATCCAATAATCATTATTCGTTGAATGATAAACTAATAAATTTGAATAATAATTGCATTCATTTAATATTTTTGAATTTTCTCTTAAACTATCTAAACTATTGTCGTCATGAACGCTCATCCAATGTAGTCTCATAGATTTAAAATTTTTTTAAATAAAATAAATTAATACAATAATATAACATAAAAAATATTATAGATCCCTATACCTAATGCCTGTTATGCCATTTTTCTTATCTTCTAACACCGCTGGTGGTTCTTCCCAAGCATATCCATTAATCGTTTCAAACCAAGTTGACCATCTACTATCTGGGTCTTGTTTTATAAACTCTATTTGATCATAATATTCTTTTGTTTTATAGTTATAAAAAGTTCCAGGATTAGTATGTGCTGGTATTACAAAGTTAGAAAAAGCAAAGCGTACTCCACTTGTAATTTCTTTTGTTCCATGACAATAATCTCTATGTGAACCGTGAATTATTAAATCTCCATTATTTGGTTTAACGCGCAACTCATCATCATTTTCAAATGAAGTAAAATTACCAATATACTCTGCTTTTGAATTAAAATTTGGATAGTATACTTCTCCACCTTCAAAGTCGCCAAAATAAACTATTAAACCATAGTGAAGTCTACAACAAGTTTCCCATCTGTCTGGGGATATCAAAACACTTTTTGCTATCTCACAAGTGCCACAAATTGGTCCACAGTCTTCGTGTGGTTCACCAGGTGCATCAGCATGATGATACATCCCATCATCTCCAACTTTAGCCCTTAATAGGCAAAGTTGCGGGTGCATCGCCAGTTCTGGGTAAATTAATTCAGAAGCAAGTTCCCAGACTTCGTGCATTTCTGGAATAAGAGTTGTGAATCTATTATTATACCAATCAACATTATGGGTAACTGACGGGGTATCTATTTGTTTTACTAAGATAGAATTTATTTTTTCTAATAAATCACCATTTATGAAATTTCTATAAATAAAAAGTTTTGGTGCGATTTGCTCTATATTTGGATTTTTTCTAAAAGACTCTTCAAACATATTCATATTAATTTAATTGCTCCTTCCATTGATCTCCGCAATCTCTACATTTAATTGTAAAAACTTGAACTTCATCTGTTTTTTTTGAAATGCAATTAACAGCAAAATTAGGTGGAAAAGAACAGTCTTCACAAACAGATGGATTCAATACTGGGTTCATAATCTTATTTGTTCAATGATATCTTCTCTTGATTTAAGTTTTTCAATTGCATTATCTCTACCTTGAGCAAAGTTTTCATCCTTATAGTAAACCCATGCACCTTTTTGTGTGAATATTTGTTTCTCAATACCTATGTCAAATAGGCATCCGTATTGGTCAACTCCCTTGCCATAAAGTATATCAAATTCTACCATTTTTAATGGAGGAGCCATTTTATTTTTAATAACTTTAGCTTTTACTTTGATTCCAATAGACACACCTTCTTTATCTTTAATGTCTTCTTTTTTGCGAAGATCTATTCTTACAGAAGCTGCATATTTTAGGGCCATTCCACCTGGAGTTGTTTCTGGATTTCCAAACATAATACCAATTTTACTTCTAAGTTGGTTTATGAACAATAGGAGCGTTTTATTTTCCGAGGCTAGTGCAACTAGCTTTCTCATCGCTTTGGCCATTAGACGAGCTTGTAGACCCATCTGAGAGGCTTCCATCTCCCCCTCCAGCTCTGCCTTAGGAATAAGAGCAGCAACTGAATCTATAACGATTACTCCAATTTCACCTGTTCTAACTAACTTGTCTACAATTTCTAGTGCTTGTTCGCCATAATCGGGCTGAGATAAAAGCAATGCATCGAGATCTACCCCAAGAGATTGCATGTATATTGGATCTAGAGCATGTTCTGCATCTATATAAGCACATTTTAAACCAATCTTCTGTGCTTCAGCAATAACCGACAAAGCTACAGTCGATTTGCCAGATGATTCTGGACCGTATATTTCTACTATTCTGCCACGAGGTAAACCGCCATTACCTAAAATTCTATCTAGAGTCGGAGCACCAGTAGGAACTGATGGCCAAGGTTGAGTCGTAAAATTACCAAGCTTCATAATAGAGCCTGATCCAAATTGTCTTTCAAGTTGTGCTATTGCTAGCTCTAGCCCCTTGGATTCATTTGCCATTTTTTTTATTGTCCTTTTTGATCTCTTTTTTGTTTAAGAATAAGTTCATTGGCTATTTTTTTTGTTTCAGCAATTTTTTTATCAACTTGCTTTTCTATATACTTATATTCTACCCTAGATTGTACATCTGCGCCAAGTTGCACAAAACGTACTTTTTCTTTTAACTTAACCAATTTTTTAATGTATACAATTTTTTCATCAATTTCTTTTTTATAGTCGATTAAGGTGTTTTCCATATAGTCTCCTGTGTTTGATGGATGGTATAATTGCTCTAGGCAAGTATACATAGAACGGAATATCAATGCGACACAATATGACAAAAAAAGAAGATTTTTATCGAGCAAAGTTTTTACTTGAAAAAAAAATTAATACTGTTGATGATTTAGTAAGATTTTGGTCTTTCTGCGGACCATGCATGGAAGATTGTCCTTCGGTTGAAAAATATTCAAAGTGAATTTGACAAAGCATAAAAAGTTTAGTAGACTGGGAATTTACCCCCTACCCCCTACCCCTTTATATATATCTATATATATAATATTACTATATATATATATTATTATAATATATAGTATATATAGAATCTTTATTTTTAAAAATGGTTGGGAGAACGTATGAAGATATATCAAATATACGTTCCAGATTTAAATGTATATGTAAAATACAAAGTCTTGGAACCGGAAGAGATTGATGAATTCGTTTCTCAGATAACAGTAAAAACAGAAAAAGATAGAAGAAGAAAAATTCTTCAACATGTTATTTTTAATTTAAAGACAGATATCTCAGCCGCACTAGGAATGATGACTAGGTCTAATGCCGAAAGATGTATAGAAGCATTATATACCGGATGTGTAATGCTTAATCCAGGTCTAGATATAGATTATTGGATTGCAATCGCATATGCATCGTCGCCATTAGAGCCAGAAGTTGAGCTTGATAAAAATTTTGATGAAATAAAAAATATAATATCAAGATATGGACAAAAACCTTTAGGTAAAGGTAATAAACAAAAACAAATAAAGAAAGTTTCAAAACAAAAGTTTATTTCTTTAGAACATTATTTAAAAAATAATATTATTGGCCAAGATGAAGCTATACAAGCAGTGTGTCAAGCACTATTGAGATCTCAGGCTGATATGAATGATGTCAATAGGCCATTGGGTGTATTCTTATTATCTGGTTCATCTGGAGTGGGTAAAACACATCTTGCAAAAACACTGCATGATTTTTTGTTCAGTTCAGATACGCCAATGGTAAGAATTGATTGTGGCGAGTATCAACAAAAGCACGAAGGTGCTAAGCTAATTGGTTCTCCGCCAGGATATGTGGGCCATGATGAAGGTGGGCAATTAGTTAACCAGATTCAGAAGAATCCAAATTCGGTAGTTCTTATTGATGAGGTCGAAAAAGCTCACCCTGATATTTGGAATACATTTTTGACGATATTTGACGAAGGCGTTGTAACAGACGCAAAAGGAAATAAGGTTGACTTTAGGGGAACAATTATTATTCTTACAACTAATTTAGGAAACGATAAAACTGTGGATCATTTAATTGGAAGTGGAACTGGTTTTAATAAAAATGTTCATTATCTTAATTCTACAACCGCATTACCACCCAAACATATTGTAGAAAAACATACAATGGATGCAATAAGAAAATACTTTAAACCAGAAATGATTAATAGATTAGATAAAATAATAGTTTTTAATCATTTGTCAAGACAAGATTGTGAAAAAATAGCAGAACTAGAAATGAGAGTAGTTTTAAATAAATTAATTAAAAAAGGTTTTTCAGCAGAATACAATAGCAATGTAATCAATGCTTTAATTGATAAGGGTATTGATTCAGTAAAGGGCGCAAGAGGTTTATCACAAATACGAAGAGATCAAATAGAGACTGAACTATCTAGGATAATAGTTCAAAATACTCTACCTAAAGGTACTATTTTCAATATCGATTACAATGAAGATAAATTTAGTTTTAATTTAATTAAACCATCTAAGAAAACTAAACTAGCAAAGTAGGATATTTCTAAATGTTTAAACAAGGAATGGCAGCAGGGTCCGCAGCAAGAAAAACATTTGGTGCAAATAGACAGGCACATGGTTTTTTTGGTGCAGTAGGGGCAATTGGTCGCAAGGCTGGCTCTAACCCTGGAACTAAAGCATTGGCAAGGTCAGGTAAAATGAGGGCGGGCATGGTTGTCGGCGGAGCTGCTGGGATGTCTGGACTTTCAAAAAGAAGAGGAAGCGGAACAGGTAGGAGAACTCCTGGTAGGCCAACTGGAATGTACGGTCATTAATTATGGGAATTAGAGCAGGTGCAACAAGGCGTGTTGGATCAATGCTGCATAATACAGCATCAGCACAAAAGTATATCGATAATGGTTCTCGCGGGGCAAAAAGGTTAATGAGTAGAGCCGCAAAAAATACAGCAGCAGGATCAACAGCTAGGCAAACAGCAATAGGCCTTAGGCAGAGGCAGGTTGGGGCAAGAGCTCTCACTGGTGCCGCTTTGTTTGGTGGTGCTGGTATGATGAGAAATAGAGATGGTTCAAGGGGCGGTTACAAAGGACCTAGGGGATCAGGAAGATACGCTTAATATTTTATATAGGAAAGATGTGATATGTGATGGATGATTGGAAGAATTATACAGATAAAAATGGAGATTTTCAGTTAGCTAATTTTTTGTATAAAAGCATAAATGAACTAATGAAACATTCTTTAGACATGGGAACACTTCTGTCAAACGATACCCAAAAGCTTAGGGCTTATAAAGAGCAGACAAAAAAGTTATTCAAGAATAAATGGCTAGATGTAGCTAGTGCATTAGAGCATTTTGATATCATTGAGAAATGTGAATGTTATCTGGGTCAGAAAGAAATCTATTGCGACATATGCAAGGGATCAAGATATAAAATATCTTCTTATTTATCTCCAGATGAGATGAGGGAAGTAAGCACATTCGTTAATGCCACACACGATGCAGAACTCCAGATTAAATTACAAAAAGGTTTAATGAAACTTTTGGAAGAGATGTAAGATGCTCTGCCCGAGGTGTAATAGCACCATGGGTTTAATATATAAAGAGCAATTTATAGATGATAAAGAATCTGATATAATTATAAAAAATGAATATCTTTGTCAGTATTGTAACAGTTTGGTGATAGAGACTTTTAAAAATGATAGCTTTTATAGCTCAGAATGGATAGATTTTAATGGGTGAATTAGAAAACATAAATCAAAAAAAAAGTTTTATTAAAGAATTTGAATCACTAAGACCAGATTTATTCTTTCCAGAAAATTGGACCGAAGAAGAAAAAAATAGAGTTGTAGAGCTTGTACGTCCACAGAAAACAAGAACATCAATGTTTTCTTCAATACCAATGAACTGCGAAGCGACTAAATGTATTTTTGCTGAAACATGCCCCCTACTTAAAGAAAATCTTGCACCAAAAGGAAAGCCATGTCCAATTGAAATGTCTATCGTTTCTCAATTCACAGCTGAATATATGGACCAACTTGAAGTTCATTATGATAATTTAGTTGAAGTTTCCATGATAAGAGACTTAGTTGATCAAGAAGTTCAATACTTAAGAAAAACAAAACTGTTAGCAAAAGAACATTTTATTCAAGAAAATATTATTGGAATTAATGAAAGTGGGGAACCAATTCTTAGAAAAGAATTACACTTAGCTGTAGAGTTAGAAGATAAGCTTCATAAAAGAAGAAAAGATTTAAGAAATCAATTGTTAGCCACTAGAGAAGCAAAAGCAAAAGCTGGACAAATGCAGATCGATAGTGCTCAAGCAATATCTGATATTTTGTATAAAGTTCAAGCAATTGAAATCCAAAAAGAAAAATTATTAAAACAAAAACTTGGTACTTATGAGCTCGATGAATATATTGAAGCTCAAACTATAGTAGAAATTCCAGAAGAGCAAAATGAAAATAGATGACAACTATTTTACGTCCGGTATTGGAAAACACATTAGAGCAAGTTTAGAGTTACCGCCTTCACCAACGGCTAATCGTGGCGTTGCTAGTGGAATGATAAATAAAAAAGTTCTTGATAAGGTTTATGGAACATCAGACGAATTTCTTACTAGATATGAAGGTTTTCAGCAAAGATACTTAAGAATGCTAGAAACAGAATTAGATCCAAGAGCCGCCGGTAGAGCAAATTTAGAGATCTTAAAAAGTCAGGGCAAAATAGACTTAAGTGTTTTAAATAAAACCGTTAGAGATCAAATGAGACAAGAATACATTAATGATATATTGAGACTTCCTCGTATATTGAAAGAGGCTGGTCTTCCAAATATAAACTTGCCATCAGCCAACTTGTATAGACAGCTATTTAGGTATCAAGTTGATACTAGTTCAAAAAATCCAGGGGCAATGCTCTTAAATAGCATTTTATTAAACGTAAATCCAGAAAAGGTTGGATTAGAAGCTTTTAATGTTGGAACTTCTAATATAGCTGGATTAAGAACTATAAAACAAACCCATAAAAAAGATTTAGCGTCTTTGTTAACTGGAAAAAAAGTTTATACATTTGACGTTGAAACAGCAGGAATTTTTGAAGGCGCACAAGTAAGATCCATGGCTATTGCTGAGATGACAGCTGGTGGAAAAATAAGTGTTTTACCAGATTACAACTTATCTTATGCATCTAAGCAAATGGGCGGTTTAAATGTTTCAACAATGACTGGTGGATCTAAAAGTATGTCAGAATTTTTATCTGGCGGTACAAAAATAATTCAACATGGAACAAATGGAGAAGGGTTCTTAGACGAGTCCGCAAAATTTTTAAATAAATTAATGGAAGCAGAAGTTGTAGCTGGTCACAACATAAATTTCGATATCAACGCCCTATTTAATACAATGCAACAAATGGGTGCGTATGATAAACACGAAGGTGCACAAAAAGCTATTGCAATGTTTACCAAAAGAATGACAGATGAAGAAAACTTTATAGTTGACACACTTCAATATTCTAGAACATATTTAAATGATAAGATTAATGCAAAACTTGCTACTGCAGTAGGATCAGACGCGAAAGAATTATCTAGATTTAGAGATTTATTATATTCAGATGATTTTATGGCAAAAATACATTTTGGTGGTTCAACTGGAACATCTTCTGTTGAAGCTATTGCTGCAAATACAAATCTGCTTCAATTGCTTGAGCAAGATATGATAAACGGAGAAGCTGGAGCTAAAGAGTTATTTGAAAAAATTTATGGCGGTACTCACATCGCTGATACTGACTCCTTCTTGCAAAGCTATGTTGCAAAATATCAAATGTCTAAAAAATTAGATGTAGTAGAATCTGCAGATAGAGCTCAATATTCAGACTTAGTCAAAGGCGCACAAAGAAAAATATTAGGTTCTGCAGCTGTTACTCCAACAACAAATATAGCAAGTGTTTCAAATTTATCCGAACAAGTTTTTAACTCACTTATAGATCCAACAGATACTCGTGGAATGAGAGGCGTAAAGCTTCGCACTAGTATTAGTGGATTAGGCGAAGGCTTACTTCAGTTCGATTCACAAGAAAGTGTATATAAATTTGCAGTAGGTCAAACTACAAGCAATATACCTCAACTTGATGCTGAAAAGATAATAAGAACAAATTTAATGGACGCAAGAGCTGGGACTCTATCTCAACTTTCGGGTCTTCCTGGTGTATTGGTAAATCAATCAGATCTTAATATTATAGATTTAGGAATAAATTATACTCAGGCGCATCAGATAGATGAGGTAACAAATCTTCAAAAAACATTAGGAAAAGTAACAGCGTCTGCAAATGAAACAACTTTGATGGCAAGACTAGGACAAACATATAGCCTATTTGGTTCTGATCCAGAAACAACAGCAGATGCAATTAATATTGCAAGAGGTAGATCTTCACTTGGTGGGCACTTTAGTGTTGGACTTGAAGATTATACTGCAAGAGCACCTGGTGCAGTTGATCAATTTGCCACAGCCGCACAAAAAGCCGCAGACCCATATGCCTTCTTGGATGTAAGAAGTAGGGTTTTTAGTACAATAATGGCTGATGCATCTGCTCCGTATATTGAAAGAGCAAAAGCTGCAGCACTAGCAAACGGAACAATGGATGCCATGAGGTACGCCGATTATGGAGACATCATGGCAGAATTTGGCGTTAGTCACTTTAAGGGAGTTGAAAAATTTAGTTCAGTTTATTCTGGTTTGGGTGCACAATCAGTTCTAAAAGAAAATATATTTATGCCACTTTCTGTAATCGAAAAAGCAGCAGAAAGATCAGCAGTATCAACAACTACAAACTTATTTAAAACTGGTGAAGTTAGCCTCTCATATGCGACAAGAAATAACGCAGATAATGTAATGAACGCCATGTTTCATTTAGCTAACGGAACATCAAAAGATGATGCAAGAAATTTAGTATCAAGCTTATTTGATTTAGCAGAAGAAGCAAATGGGGCTAACGCAGCAAAACTAGGATTTGAAGCAGATGTATTAGAAGAATTAGCAAAGTTTCATAGTCAAACCGGTGCAGTATTAAATGCTTCTACGGTAACAAAAGATGATTTAATTGATGAATTTACAAAAAGATTAACGTCAGGAAGAATTGGAATAGCAAGTATAGAAGGTGAAGCAGCTGATCAGGCATATTTAGCCTTAAAGAGAGCTGGAGACGATGCTGCAAACGACGTCGTTGTCAGAAGAATAAAGGGTAAAATAATAGACACTGTTGGCGATGGTAAAGTCGTAAGGATTGCACCATTTGTTAACGAAGAAGTTGCAGCAAGAGCTGGATTAGAAGGGTCTCTAGATAGTGCAAGAGGAAGTATTATTGATTTCTTAAATGAATCAGCTGATATATTATCTCAAGGCAACAATGCAACAAAAGCAAGAAATAAAATAAGAAGAGCTAAGCTTGGTCAAAACCCAAACAAAATGCTTGAATTTTATATTAACAATAAAACAAAAATGGGCGTAGCAGGATTGGCCCTAGGTGCTGTTGGGTTGGGTTACATGGCCGCAAAGAAATATAGAGAGCATTCTTTATATGATGAAACAATTGAACAACAACCAACTAGAATGCCAACTGGACAAATGATGAATCAATCTAATCCAGTTAGCAGTACTATTAACTCATATAGAAGAGATCCACTAGTAACAGCCGGCGTTGTTGGCAATTTAGATAGAAATAAAATAAATCATCATAAAATGGGAAATGATAAAAATAATCATTTATTCGGAGGGTAGTTAAATGATAAAAGTAGGTGCAGCAGTTGGGTTTGGAGCTCTATTTGGCTTAGGCGCAATCAACACTGCAGGAAAGTCTGCTAAAGAAGGAATGATGGAAGCGGCTTTTGGTACTCCTGACGCAGATAGAGCATTTTTGGGAACAGAATTGTCAGGAAGATTTTTGGCTGGATCAATTCTTGGTGGTTCAGTTGGTGGATTGATGAGAGCATCTGCTCCAATGGATTATATGAAAGTCAATCCAGTAGCTCCCACCGCAAGAATGCAAGCTGTATCAACTGGTATTGGTGGGTTAGTGGGTGGTGTAGTAGGTGGAATTGGAATTGGCGGCAAAAAGGGCGGAGCGATAGGAGCAATAGCTGGAGCAGCAATAGGGGCTATAGCACCGCTTGATTATACACGCAGAAGAATACAAAATAATCAAGATTTTTATTCTCAAAGCCCCTACGCAAAATCAAGACAGTTGGCAACTGAATTAAATGCATCGGGAGACATAGTTCTCGGAATGCACAATGCAAGAGGCGGATATTAATGGCACTTAATCCATTAACTGGACAGTTTGAGGATTACGCTAATCCACAAGCCAACGAACCATTGGCTATGCGAATGATGGGGGCTGCCCCGGGAATATCTGCATCAGTTGGAATGAGCTCAAGAAGAGGTGCTAACACGCTCTTGCGTGGAGGATTTTTTGATGACGCCACTAGGTTTGCTGGATCAAGAGCAAAGTATGGAGTGTTTCAAGGTGGTAGCCTTACGCCTACTCCAGCAACAAGGAAATCATTTTTATTTGGATCAAGAAGATTTGCAGACGATGCAGCTATAGGAACTAAGACTTCATTTTTTAAACCATCAAGAGTAAATAACGCCACGTTAAGGCCAAGGGCATTGGGAAGATTTCACTCAGTAAGCGTGTTTGGTGCTAACGAAGGAAATAACTTATACACCTATGCTCAGGGTCATGGAATGTTTAATAAAACAGAAAAATTTGGAATGGGCAGGTTAAGACAGGCCTCTGGAGTTAATGCTGGCGAAGCCGCACTGGGGCCAGGTCTTTTGGCATCTATATCAGCTGCAAGAAGAATGGACTTACGTGGTGTTGGCAATGTTGAGTCCTTTGGAAAAAGAATACAAAGACTAGGCGGGATGAGTAAACCAGGTACGACCGTAAATCCATTTACGACTACAAATCCATTATTCATGAGTCCAACTTTAGGGCCATTGGATACATCAGTTTATGGTACGGCGATGTCAACCATTAGAGCAGGAGGAGCAGAAGCTAAAGGTGTTGGCGGTAACCTTCTTGCATCTTCTATGGGCGGCAAAGGAACACAATATCTTGGTGGATATTTTAGAGGAGCACAAGGGTTTGCAAATTCAGCTGGTTTAATGGGCGCATCTGAAACTGGAGCTAAAATGGCAGTAACCCATATGGAAACAGCTTTAGCAAAGATTGGTCTTCAGGGTCCAGGTATTGCAACACGTGCCCTTGAAGGAAGTGTTCTTAAAACTCTTGGCAAGGGGGGTACCGCTAGGGTACTTGGAACTTCAGCAGGAGCAAAAGTTCTTGGAGCACGAGCAGCGGCAATGGCAATACCTGGTCTACAGTTTGTTGCCGCAGCATCATTTGTTTATGACTTAGGAAGAATGGGTGGAGAAGTAATCAAGAGTGGAATAAACCTAGCCCGCGATGCGAACAAATCTCTTCAAGGTTCAATTAATAAACCAATGTTTGGAATGGGCTACAAAGATACAGAAGCAGCTGCAACATCGAGAGCAAGAGGCGTCATGGCTATTCAAAATTCTAGACTAAATGCAAGAAGCGTGCTAGGATCAGAAGCTGCAATGATGGCATCTCATTTTGGATAATTATGGATCATAAAGCTAAAGAGTTTAGAAAAAAATTAGAAAAACTTTCTAGAGAAGATCTTTTAGAATTAATTAAAGATCAAGATATAGAATTATTTAAACAGGTTAATAGAATTGAATGGGTTTTTGAAAATAAACTACAACACATTAACTGGGTTGACGGGACACCGGTAACGAGTAAGCCTCTAACCAATAAAGAACTATCCCTCTTGATTGATGAACCATTCGAGATGGATAGAGAACTTCTGGATCTTGGGATATCGGCAGAACAACAAAGGCAAATGCACATAGCTAAAGATCCTGTTGTTTGGGCAAAAAACTTTTTACAAGTTCAACCTAGAGTTTATCAAATATTAATACTAAGAGACCCATCATTAAGAAAAGTATTAAGAGCTGGTCGTCGTTTAGGAAAAACTTTTACACTAGCTATAACACTTTTACATTATAGCTATACACACAAAGACGGAAGATGTCTTGTTATTGCCCCAATGAAAACGCAGGTAGAACTCATCTATCAGGAGATCGGAAGAATAGCCGGCAAGAACGAAGTTGTTATGAATTCGATAACAAGAAAAGTTAGCAGCCCTCAATTTATGATGGAATTCTCTAATGGCTCAACTATTAGATTCTTTACATCTGGTATGCGTTCGGGTGGAAAGTCAGACGTAGCTCGTGGTCAGGAAGCACACGTGATTGTGTTGGACGAAATGGATTACATGCATACTGACGACCTAGATGCATTGTACGCGATGTTGCAGAAAACCGCAGAAGATCAACCTGACAAGATGATGATTGGCGCTTCTACTCCAACTGGTAGAAGAGAAAAATTTTGGGAATGGTGTAGGTCCGAAAGATTTAAAGAGTTTTGGTTTCCATCATACTGCAACCCTTATTTCTCTAAAGAACAAGAAGATGAGTTTAGAGAACAGTATACAGAAATGGGTTATCGTCACGAAATAGAAGCTGACTGGGGCGAAGACTCAGAAGGTGTATACCCAAGAAAATATGTTGACACGGCATTCGTTAATCCAGGTTGGAAATACAATCCCGAAGTTACTTCGGCTAGATCATTTTTTACCATAGGTGTTGACTGGGATAAATATGGAGCTGGAACAAATATTGTTATAGTTGAAGCATGCAATGACAACTATGAAGACGAGAGATTTAGAGGAAGAACAAGAGTTTGTTATAGAGAAGAAATACCTCGTTCAGAATATACTTTAACTAAAGCTGTAGATAGAATAATGGAATTAAATAAAATATTCGAACCTAGACATATTTATGTAGACAGAGGTTTTGGTGAAGTTCAAGTAGAACTTCTACATAAAGCTGGAGTAGAAAATCCTCAAACAAAACTAAGAGAAAGAGTAAAGGGTGTTTCTTTTGCTGAAACAATAGAAATAAAAGATCCTTATACTCATCTTCCAGTTAAAAAAGAAATGAAACCATTTATGGTTGACAACTTGAGGCAATATTTAGAAAAAGAAAAAATTCTTTTTTCAGAAACAGATGAAGAACTTTATTTACAATTAATATCTTATATAGTTGTAAGAACTACTCAAACGGGAAGACCAGTTTTTGAAGCGAGTGGATCAGCAATGGATCACGCGCATGATGCGCTCATGTTGGCTCTTTTGGCTATAACTCAAAATTATGGTGATCTTATGAAATCAAATTACACAACAAAAACTCAATCGTTTTCTAACACATTCTATATGCCGAAACCGAGTACTTCTGAGGACAGTGTGGAGTCAAAGCATACACCATCGGTTGGTAGGGCAGATGCTCTTATGGCATCTAGAATTGGAAGAATGGCTGGAAAACCAAAATTAAAAAGAAAAATATTTTAGGTTAACTTATGTCAATTAATAATATAGAACAAAATGTAAATGGTTCAAATAATTTTTATTCATCGGAAAAAGCTGACGTTTCTTTTTTTGAGCAAAGAACACCTCAAGAAACCATAAATGCAAGCAAGACTGGGACTATTCCTGGAAAGTTTGAATACGCTCTCAGGCCAGACTATTTTATACCCCTAGAAGGGTGTAGAAGTCAAATAATGCAAACCTATAGTTTTTTAAATCAAACTAAATTAACTTTAGAAAAATTATTATTAAATATTTATATAAATCCATCTATAAATATTTCTTTAGAAGAATCACATAGAAAATTATGGAAAGAATTATTAAAATATAATTCTACACAAAAAAATGCACCGGATCACATTTCTTTCAATGAATATAAGTATGCAGAAAGATCTATGTCCACAAGTGCTAGAAGAATGATAGAAAATTACCATCAATCAATTTCTCAGTCATCTTTTGCATATTTATTTGATTTACGAAATTTACTTATATTTATGCTAAACGAGGCGTCAAATATAAAAGATATTTTATTGTTAAAGTTTGGAGATGATTATGAAGATGACTCACAAAAACAGATCGCACTACAATTTGACTCGTGGGCCAAGATGGCGTCACAACACACGCAGTACATCAGGCAGACAATCATATCGTCCCCAGGCGAAATACCAGCTTCCGAGTTGGATAAAACAACAAAAAAACAAGCAGTCGAATTCCAAGCGTTTTTTTCAATTAAATTAAATGCTTTACATGATGAAACTAAAAATATCTTAGAATCTTTAAAACGAGATTATGTTGATAATTGTGACATTTTTTATGAAAGATATTTATCTCAATCTATTGACTTTAAAAACCAAATAGTTTCTTCAATGGAACTGGATTATTATACAACAGCATTGTCAAGAGAGCTACCTGTAATGACACAAGAGTTATTATCTGCAACAAATATTATTAACTCAAATTTTGGGATGATTTTGGCAGATATGATACAGAGAAGTAATGTTATTAATTTTAATGTAGAAAAATTATTTTCTCTTGTAATAAGCAAAAGAAGATACTCAAATTACATATATCAATTATCCTCCAAGGGTCAACCAAAGCCAGTGATAATTAAAACTGTAAAAAGTGATGAATACGCTAAGATATTTGATTTAACTCACCAAACATACAGGACAGAAAGTGATCTAGTATCAAGTCACTCTAGTTTAGATGACCTAACAGAAAATCATCACCCGCAATATTTATTAAAGAATGGCGGAATTATTGATGGAGATATTTTTGTAAAAAATAACGCAAAAATAGATGGCGTAAATTTATCCACACACACCCATACTGGATCAGATGGTTCTGAAAGAATTAGATCAACCGATATAGATTATCAATCAGTAAGAGAAACAGAACAATCAACACCGCCACCACCCACTTCTGTAAACATTGTTGAATACATAACAGATATATTGGATGGTGGAGTTCCAGCTGCAGATGCTATAATTGATATTGAAATTGATGACAATCTTTATAATGAAAATTACGATTACGTAATTGAGGTTATTCAAATTTAATTATGACTTGGTTTAGATATTTACCTGTGACGGCCAATCCGTCTATACCCAATCAGGATACTTCATATGTATATCCGATTCTTAGAAGGAAAATAAATATTCCTATCCTAAAACAGGATGTAGAAAAAGATAATTGGTTATTCGTAGATATATCTAATGTATCAATAGATAAATTTATTAGCTCCTCACTGCAAGAAGAGGTAAAACAAAATTCATATATAGTTGTTTATGAATCAAAATCAAGTGATGACTATAATTTTATAGCAGTTAAATCACATATTATCGGTAATAGAATTTATTTTCAAGCAGCTACTAGTCATGAAAAAAGTATACAAATTGAAAATCAATATAGTCTTTACTATAAAACAGATGATATTAAAAAAATTAAAAAAGTAAACAATGGCGTTTATGAAGACTATATCTCATGTTCGGAACAACAGGCAGAATTCATAACACAGTCATCGGACATAGATGAAACATCTTTTGATGTAAGTTCAAATACTTCAGCATTTTATTCATTTTCTTATTTAAATATTGAAACAGATTGGGAAAATGGATCTAGCAAAAATCCTGGAGCAAAATTAATTGGAACTTTTACTGGTCCCCTTTTTGAATTATTTTGCAACAAAAGCCCTGATTTAGGAAAGTTTAAATTAAGGATAATTTCTTTATCTTCAGATGCAACACCTCAAGATATAATTGAAGTTGATTGGCAGGAGATAGATTTGTTTAGTGAGAATAAAAAAGAAAACATATTAGTATTTTCTACAGATGATTTATATTATAAAGATTATATTTTTGAAATAAAAGCAGACTATGAAAGAAATCCTTCTTCTAAAGATGGAAGAATAGAGGTTGACCACTATTCATACGCACTCAACGTTTATGCAAAAATAGATAAAGAAGAAGTTAGTCCATATTTATTTGGTAGAATAGTTTCCGGAGGAACGGTCTAATGGCTAAAGTCAGAAGAAAAATAGAAAATTTAAAACCACGGAAAAAACTATATATTAACAGCTAGAGTAAAAGACTCAGATTTAAATATAAATTCTGCTCCATCACAAGCAATAATATTTTCTGTTCCAACAGATCAAACAATTCCAGATTATCCACTAAACCTTGCTCTGTATTCTTCATTTGAAAAGGTGATGTTTGTTTTTGACAACGCATCAGACAAAGACGCAAGATCATATGGTTATGAGCTCTATGAATCTAATCAGGTCTCTGGATCTTATCCAAATATTTCTCCGATAACAAACGCGACCATATATTCTTCTGGAACGTCTGGATCAAATGTGTTTACAGTTGCAGTAGCGAATAGTACAGATTCAACAACAAGAAGATATTTTGGAAGAATAAGAACAATAGATTCCAGCAATAATCCAAGTAGTTGGTCTCCAATAGTTCAAAGTGATCAAGCAAATCCTCTTATATCAAATCAATATATAGCAAGCCTAACTGCCGCAAAAATAACAGCTGGGACAATTGGAGCTCATGAAATAGTTTTGACCCAAGCAGGTGCTGCAACTGTATACTCTGCCCCAGCTAATACGGCAGTTATTAGATCTTCCAACTATTCGGCAAACACTGCCGGATGGCTGATAAGAGGAGACGGCTTTGCTGAATTTGACCAAGCTGCGATACGAGGAACAGTAAAAGCAGGTGCAGTATTTATAAACGAACATAACAGATGGAAGGCGAACACAACTGGAAGTGTTATATCAACTCCAGAATTTAAGGTAGGAAGTTCTACAAAATATCTTTACTGGGATGGAACAAATTTAACTTTTACTGGCAATCTTTCTGCAGCTGGTGGAACTTTTTCGGGCAATCTTTCAGCTGCTGGTGGAACTTTCTCTGGAGAGTTAAGTGGTGGAACTATTTCTATTGGTTCTAGTAATTCTATATTTAAAGCTGATTCAAACGGAATTTATTTAGGAAATAGCACATTCTCAAGTGCGCCATTTAGGGTAACGCCCCAAGGCGGTTTAGTAGCAAATAATGCAAACATTACTGGAACCATTAATGCTACCTCAGGAAATATATCTGGAGATTTAATAACTGGTGGAACTATTTCTGGAACTTCAATAGATATTAACAACGGTGCTTTTCAAGTAAATAGTGATGGCTCTTTAACGGCAACAAGCGCAAATATTAGTGGAGAAATAAACGCAACATCTGGAAACATTGGTGGCGATCTGGTAACTGGAACGATCACTGCAGCAGATATTAATGGAGTCAATATTACTGGAGTCAATATTACTGGTACCTCAATAACTGGTTCAGAAATTAGTGGAACTAGTGTGACTGTAGGTGGGAGAATTTCTCTCCCTATAGATGGAGGCCAAATAGCGCTCGGGACTGCCAGTCCCGATGGTGCGACACAATGTTATATATTTGCTGGAGGTGATCAAGGCTTGCTTGTTGATACAAGCTTCTCTGGCAGCTCGTGGATTGCAGGTCAAACTTGGTATATTAATAATAACGAATTTGTTTCACAAAGACGTATTACCGGTCTTTCAACAAGTCCGAGTAGTGGAACTACTTTATGTGTTAGCGGCGGTCAAGTTTTTAGAGTTTCTTCTAAAAGAGAATTAAAAGAAAATATACAAGATTTTAATAATATTTCAATTATAGATTCATTAAGGCCAGTAACATTTACCTGGAAATCACAAATTAATAGTCGCAAACCAGAAACAGAAGAACAAAGAATAAGAAGAGAATCATCTATTAATATTGGATTTATAGCAGAAGAAGTCGAAGAAGTTTCTAACGGTTTACTGTCTGTTTATAATTACGAAGAAGATGGCGACGGAGAAATTGAGATGTATAAGCATCTTGATCTATTGGCATTGGCCGTTGCAAGTATTCAAGATCTTCGCAAAAGGGTATTAGAATTAGAAAAATAATATTATACTAGAATTGACAAAACTACTATTGAAAGATAGTATATAATATACTTATGTCAAAACTGTTTATCAAAAAAAATAAACAAGATTTAATGTTTGAACAACAAACAATAGAGGAAAAACATTCAATGCAATTATCGGAAAGTTTTGATCCACAAAATAATAATGATTCTAATTTAGATATTAATTTAATAATAGCATCTTTTCAAGAAAAACTATCTCAATTAATGACTGAGGTAGTAATAAAAGATGCTACAATAAAGCAATTAACAGCAATAATAGAAAAACAAAAAGGACACTAAGATGAGTGAAAATAATGAAGTAACAACAGAAACAAATGAAAGCAATCCAGTAAAAACTGAGTTCGTAGTTGAAATTAAGATTAGTGACAAGAATCTTTCGTATCGTTCTGACTTTTCTGAAGCTGAAACGATTTTTTGGCTTGAATCAGTTAAGGGACTTATTATTAAGAATACCTTTGACAAAGCCGGCATCTCACAAAACTAAGTTATAAAAACTATTAAAATTAGTACTATTTTAATTAGTTTTTATAGGAGACAATAATGGCTTTAAAAGATTATATACCCTTTCGTCAAGTAGAAGGTTTTTCTAACTCTGATTTTATAGCTAGAACTATAGAACCAGAAGATGTAAAAACAATCTCAAAGACGATGAAAGTTGCTACACTAGCACTTGGCTATCAGGGTTCTACGTATTGGTATAACACTAGAAGTACTTTTGAGCCGTCTCCATATGACTTTGAAAGAATAATGCAGGCTGTTGATACAGACTCGTATGTTAAACAAGCTTTAAACAAATATAAAGAATTGTTTTGGAAAGAAGGCTGGCAAATTGTCGGAGAAAATCCAGAAGCAGTTTCGTATTTGTACCAAAGAATAGATTTTATGGAAATGGCTATGAAAAGACCATTTTCAGATTTCTTATTAGAAGTTTCAGATCAGTTATTTAAATATGGAAATGTTTTTATTGTAAAAGCACGCGCCGATATATCAGAATATTTCCCAACAAAATTAAATCCTATATCTGGAACTGAGTCAATTGTTGGCTATTATCTTATACCCACTGAACAAGTGAGAATAATGAGGGATAAGCATAATAGGCCAAAGATGTATGAGCAGATGACAGATCCTTTAACGTATTCTCCTACAAATAAAAATCCAGTTTGGTCTGCGGATAGGGTTATACATATAAGTGTCGACAGAAAAACTGGAAGAGCTTTTGGAACCCCATTCCTTACAACAGTTTTAGATGACGTTGTTGCTCTTAGGCAAATAGAAGAAGATATCCAAAATTTAGTTCATAGAGAATTGTTCCCGCTATATAAATATAGAATTGGAACTCCAGAACAGCCAGCTGAGCCAGATGAAATTGATAGAGCGGCCGCAGAAATAGAAAATCTAAGATCAGAGGGTGGGTTGATCTTGCCCCATAGACATGATATAGAAATTGTTGGTTCTGGTAAAGAGGCACTTGATGCATCAAGCTACCTTGAGCACTTTAAGGAAAGAGTTGCAGTAGGACTTGGTGTTTCCCCTCATCATCTCGGCATGATGATGAATGGTGGCAATAGATCGGTAACTGATCGATTAGATGTTGCGCTATACGATAAGGTTAAACAATATCAAAAACAATTTTCTGATATGATTAGACTTCACATATTTAATGAACTTCTATTCGAAGCTGGTTATGATCCTATAGTTAATCCAGTCGAAGAAACTGTGTCAGACAGATGCTTCTTTAAGTTTAAAGAAATTGATGTTGATACTCAGGTTAAAAAAGAAACACATATCATGCAAAAATATGCTAATTCACTAATTAGCTTAGACGAAGCAAGAGTAGAACTTGGTTTAGATCCAGAAGTTGATGAGGAGAATTTGTTTCCGTCAATACAGGGTAGAGTCCAAATTGATATAGCTCAAGCTCAGGCTAAAATAGCAGCACAAAACACTCCAGCTAAAGCTACTGATGTTAAAAAGGATGGAGACAAACAAGCTTCTGCTCCTAAGGGTCAAAGAAATCTTCCTTCAAATAGAAGAGGAACTGGTAACTCAGTAAGACCAGCAAATCAAAATGGCAGAAATAGTTCTCCAAATATTAGAAGATCTGATATGTCTTGGTTATCAGCAATTGAAAATGCGCTAGAAAAAGACTATAATGTAGTGTATACTAATGAAGACGAAAATCCAATTGAAAATTTAATTAAGGACAAAAACACCAATGAGTTTAATGATTAATTCTGAAATTTCAAAACAATTTCTTCTTGAAGAAGATGCAATTGAAGGCTTTAGAAAAGCTGTAGCAAATAATCAAATAAGACTTGCATTACAAATTCTAGTTGAAATAGTCGATGCCTTTATGGAAGGTTTCCAAGTTTTGATGGAAGAACCTGAAGAAGAAGTCGCCTCACAAGAAGTAGCACAGAATAAAGAACAAAAAATAGATTTGCTAGCAGAGGCTGCATCTAAAAAAGATGAAAAAGAACCAGCAAAACCAGTAGTAAAAAAAGAAACTAAAACAGCTGAATAAAAAATGAAACTTATTATAGGATGTCCAATCTACAAAAGAGATTGGATTTTATCTCAATGGATTAGATGTATACTAAAGCAATCATTAGATATTTCTAATATTGGTTTTGTTTTTGAAACTGCTCCTGATGATATCGCCACCACCAAAGCACTTCATGCTTGGAAAAAGCTAGATCCAAGAATTCCTTTGTTTGTGATTAATGAAAGAAATGACATTAATCATTATGAACACAAAAACAATGGAAGACAATGGACACTATCTAAATATCATAATATGATTTCTTTAAGAAATTCTGTTCTTCAAACAGTCAGAGAACATCAACCAGATTATTATCTAAGTTTGGATTCAGATATTTTATTGGAAAATCCAAACACACTAGAACTATTAATAGCACACATTAAAGCTGGAGCAGATGCAGCTTCCCCTCTTATGTATATGACTCCAGTAGGTAATCAATTCCCAAGCGTAATGAGCTGGAAAGATAAAGTTGGCGAAATGGCATACAGAGAAAAATCATATCCACTTGGATCTTTTTTTCAGTCAGATATAATAATGGCTGCAAAAATGATGTCCAAAGATGTTTACAATAATGTAGATTATGTATTCCATCAACAGGGAGAGGATTTGGGTTGGTCGGCTAATGCAACTAAAAATAATTTTTCGTTGTTTAGTGCATCCTATATCTATGCACCTCATATTATGTCTCCGGCACACCTAGATGAGTATAAACGCAATGGTGATAAGAGAAGTTCTGAATTTTTGGAAAACCTACTAAAAGTCTGATATAATCATATAAAATTGTTTAATGTTATAAAAACAAATTACTATACGTATAGTTCTTAAAAATGGAGATATAAATGGCCTTTGATTTTGTTGAAACCTTTAGGGTTCAACTTCCGGATTTTTCTGGTGTAGATTTTAATTTTTCTGAATCAGAAAATTTAAATAAAGGTTTGATAATTGAGGTAGCTGCAATCCACGAACGGATTAACAGCTAACTACAACAATTATTCAGCTCAAGCATTAGAAAACGCCTTACAATCATGGGTTGAGCCATACCCGAAACCAATCATACTTAATCATGATTTGAACTCAGAGCCAATTGGCAGAGTTATGGCAGCAAAGATGGACAAAGAAGAAGATGGTTCTTCATTTGTTAGGTTACAGGTTGCTATCACTGATCCTAACGCAATACAAAAAGTTTTAGATAAAAGATATTTAACTGGCTCAGTAGGCGGTAGAGCCGGCAAAGCAGTATGCTCAATTACCGGAGAAGATTTGGCCGCAGAGTCCGAAGACGGCAGACCAAAACTGGCTAAATTTAAAAGAGGTCAAGTTTATAAGGGTAAACTGGCCTTTGTAGATATGCAAGATATATCCTTTAAGGAATATTCTTTTGTTAATCAACCAGCAGATTCTAAGTCTGGCGTAAGAAAAGCCGGAAATAAAGATGTTAAGGTTGAGAATTCATCAAATGACTGGGTAGCAAGGAGTTCGGCTTTTGTTTTAAGTATGAACGAAGAAGAAATTTACTCGGTTGAAGAACATAAATCAATATTAAAAGGCCTTAAATCTAAAGAATCAAAACCTCTTTACATGCATTTGAAGGGGGCTTTTTTAACAGCTTATGCCATTCACGAAAGCGAAGATTACAAATATACTAATGATTCATTACTATATGTTGAGAATCATAAGAAAGATATTCTTGAGGAGAAATTAAACATGAATGATGAAGTCAAGAATGAAGATATATTGGCTACGGTTGAAGAGCTTAGCCAAGATCTATCTCAAGCAACTTCTCCATCCTCGTCAGAGGAAACTACGGATGCAGCGCAAAACAAAGAGCAAGCTGCAACAGAAGAAGTACTTGCTAAAGATGAGTCAAATGAATCAAAAGAAAATGATGGCTCAGATTTAATAGTAGCATTGGATAATGCACTAAAAATTGCTAAAGAAAACAAAGATGAATCTTTGGTTGATATTCTTTCTGCAAAAATTAAAGATTTAGAAAACGTAAAAGCATCAGTAATTGATACAACTTCAAATGAAACTGAAGAAGTAGCAAAAGAAGATGCTAAAGGATCTGAAGAGGTTTTAGATTCAAAAGAAGAACAGGTTGATACTGTTGATTCTTCTGAGACTACTACTTCTAAAGAAAATGAGAAGACTGAAGAGTCAAAGACAGACCTCACTGGCACAATAAAAGCCGATGAGCAAGCCTCTGAGCAAGATGTCGATGACAAAACAAAGAAGCTTCAGTCCCTCGAAGAAGAAAATCAGAAACTCAAGAATGCATTGCATAGAACTCTTGTTGAAAGAGTTGTAGATGCAAAAATTGCAAACGGAATAGAGTCATATGAAGCAAGAGAAGAATTAATAGCTGATCATTCAAACAGAACAGCTTCTTCTTTGGCTGATTCTTTAAGAGATTTGGCAAGCATGCCTGTTACAAAAACAAAGCGTGTTAATATGCCAGAAATCAATTCTGAAATTGCTGTTGAAAATGAACAAAATGTTATATTTTCAGATAAGCAAGAAGAAGAAATTGAAGAAGTAAAGACCAACGCTGTTGAACAACTTTTTGTAGATGCCTTCATGGGTCGTCGTAAACTCTAATCACAACTTTAAGGAGATATTAAATGTCATTAGCTAAATTTCGTAAAGTTGGCACTAAAACAGGTGCTGGTCGTTTTGTAGTCTCTCCTGGTATTGCACCAGCAGCCTACTTGCTTCCATCAGCAGGATTGCCAACATGGTATTCAGATTCAGAAGATGATCGTTTTGAAATTGTAATCACTAAGGGTACAATTCTTTCGGTCGTCGCAGATGCTAGCGGTGATGCAAGAATTGTTCCTGCAAACGGAACAGCTTCTGCAGTAACTTGGGGCGATTCGATGCCAGCAGCTTGGGATCCGTTGAATGGCGCAACACCATCATACAGCTCAGGCGCAACTGACACAGTTTCAGTAGAGCTTAGATCAATCCCAATTGGCTGTGCTCAGTATGACCTCTACCGTCCGTTTGATAAAGGCACTTCGCAAGGCGCTGGATTCATTACTCATGGATACGTTGAGTACCCAATGGTTAACCTCGTTAATAACGATATAACTGTTGGTTCATTAATTAAGGCAGACCATATGGGCCGCCCAGTAGTTCTTTCAAAGAACGATTGTGGTAGCTACCCATGGTTGCAAGTAGGTAAGGTAGTTGAGGTTGAGAAGTTTGCTACAAACTTTGATGACGGCCTTCTCTCCTACATGCAGTTGCCATCAGATCCAGGTGCCCTGAAAACTGTATACGAGCTTACACGCTCGGGTTCATTCTCAGGTAAATTGGGTATACGTTCTAATTTGGACGTAAATAATGTGATTGGCGCATTCCGTGTCAATCTAACACTTTAGAAATTAAACAGGAGGAATATTCCTAAGATGAGTAAGACAATCCAAGAGCTCCTCTCGGGTCTCCCAGCTTGGGAGAACGCTTTAACCGAGGACGGGCATATAGACGAAAATAATAGAGTAACTATTAAGGAAGCATTTGCATCACCCGATGCAGCGATACTTTTCCCAAAGGTTATTTCACGTACACTTAAAGAGGCAGCAGAGCCACAACTTCTTGTGACTCCACTTCTCTCGACAGTACGCCTAGGTAAGGGCCGTTCACTCGAGTTCCCAGCAGTCAATGCTATTCAAGCAGCAGAGATTCCTGAGGGCCAAGAGTATCCAGAGCAAGCGCTCGCATTTGCAAAGCAGATTGAAGGCAAAGTATCCAAGAAGGGCGTCAAGCTCTCCTTTACAGAAGAAGTCATTTCAGACTCACTCTGGGATATCGTAGGCCTTCACGTCCGCGCTGCAGGTAGAGCAATGGCTCGTTTGAAGGAGCAAATTGCCTTGTCACGTTTCAAGGACGCAGCTACAATTGTGTTCGACAACGACAGTGGTTCATATGATGATACAACCGGTAGAGGGATCGATGGAGAATTCAACGATACTCTTCACTGGGATGATGTTGTCGACATGGCTGCTGTTCTTATGGCAGAAAATCATGTCCCAACAGACTTTATCCTCCACCCACTTATGTGGTCGGTATTCCTCAAAGATGCCATCTTCCACACAGGTGGTTCTGCAGCAGCAGTCAATACAAGTTGGGGTTACCGTCCAGACTCAAGAGAAGGTGCATTAAACAACACCGCTCCTATGGGTTTGAATGTAATCGTATCACCATTCGTAAGCTTTACTGCAAAGTCGGGTGTAACGCCAGCTAAGTCTGACGTGTTCTTGATTGACCGCAATGAAGTCGGTTCACTTCTTGTCAAGGATGACATGACCACAGATCAGTTCGCTGATCCAAGTCGCGACATTCGTCAGATGAAGATGAAAGAGCGTTACGACATCGTGATGCTTGGTGATGGTGAAGGAATTACAGTGGCCAAGAATATTAACCTTGCTCGTAATTACGAAGTACAGGTTACCAATCAGGTTACACTGCCTTAATATAATCCTTAGGGTTAGTTATAGTTACGAATCCCTAGAAAGTGGGGGGTGTGAGAGAAATCTCCACCCCCTATTTTCGTATTTGTGATAAACCACTTACTATTATAGTTAATTTATCTTTTTGGAGAATTAAGTGGCCCTATATTTAGTTGACCAAGCTTCAGTCGGATGTTATTTAGTATCTATCAAATTTGGTAGAACTGTAAAAATATCTTCATTAAAAAATGAAAATTTTGGGTTAGTTGTCGCTGGAGCAACACCAACTCAGGTGTCAGCTCCATTTGAAGCTATTAATACAATAAAAGATTATAATCAAATCTCAAGAGTTTTAACTCTTTACTGGAGAACAACAGAGTTAGTTGAGGATACACAATACTGTATAACAGTAGAAAATTTAGTAGATGCTTCTGGAAACATAGTTTCTACAGAAGAAATAGAATTTACTTGGTCTGGTTGTGGCGCAACACCTAATACCACAGAGATTACTGATCCAGGTTTAGTTCCTGTTTTAATACAAGATAAATCAATTAAAACAGATATAGATGTAAGTTATCAGATACTTGCAAAAAATCCTTTATTTTATATAGTAGAAACTGATCCGGCAGATGGAGAATTCTATTTATATAATGATTACAATAACGGAAGAGTTATAGTTACATTTAGTGATAGGCCGGCCTCTAACTTTTTAAATAATAAATATTTTACATGTCAAAGAAAATTAGTACAAAGAGCTCCATCTAGATGGGAAAAAGTAACAGCACAAATTAGTATGCACTCTTGGAAATCTGAAGTCTATGTAGATTTCCCTTCACTAAATGATGCAACCCCTTCTTATTCTACGGAAGGTAAAAATTATTTTGAAAAAGGTTACAAATATAGAATTAAAATATCAAAAGATGTAGGTATTTAATTATGGCTAATTTTATTTATAAAAAAGCTAAAGAAGCTCTTTTAAATGGAGATATAGCTGTTGATACAAATGATTTAAAAATACTTTTTATAAATACAGCAACTTATACGGCAAATCAAAATACTGATGAGTTTGTGTCCAATATTTCTTCATCTGCAATTAAGCAAAGATCATCAGTTTTAACGAATAAAACAACAACAAATGGTATTCTCGATGCAGACGACGTATCTACATCTGCATATTCTGGAAGTTCTTTTAATGCAATAGTTTTATATCAAGTGGGATCTTCTGATTCAAATTCAAGATTGATATTCTATATAGACACTTCGGATGGTCTACCCTTTGACGGTAGTAATAGTCCGTTAGCTGTTACTATAAATTGGAGTAATGATAGTAATAAAATACTATCAATATAGGAGAAGAAATGGCCATTCGATATCCATCAGCATTAGATAATCTAATTAATCCGGCATCTACCGATACCCTTAATTCTAATACTGTACCTCATCATCAACAGCACTCAGATCTAAATGACGCCGTTGAGGCAATACAGACTGTTGTGGGTATTAATCCAGCTGGTTCGCATTTAACAGTAAAAGATAGAATTGTTGCTATAGAAGCAAATGTTTCAATTCAATCGGTTTTAAATGGTCTTACTGATGTTACTATAAATTCAGTATCTAATGGTCAAGTTTTACGTTACAATGGTTCAGCCTGGGTCAACTACGCTGAATCTAATCTTGTTGATGGAGGAAATTTTTAAATGGCTAATACCTTAAGAATTAAAAGAAGGTCTTCATCTGCCGCACCTGGGGTTGATGGTTTAACCCTACAAAACGCAGAATTAGCCTTCAATGAAGCGGATAATACCCTTTATTACGGCACGGGTACCGGTGGAGCTGGCGGAACTGCCACCAATATCATAGCGATTGCAGGCTATGGAGCATACACTACGCTCGGCACAACGCAAACTATTACTGGGAATAAAACTTTTTCTGGAACAATAGTTGTTCCAACACCAACTGCAAACACACATCCAACAACAAAACTCTATGTTGATGGTCTAATTGCAAATATTAATTCAAATATTTCAAACGTAGCAACATCATTTACTGTCGCAGGTGATTCAGGTTCAAGTCAAACAATAACATCAGGAGTAGATACTCTTAGCATTTTAGGTGGCTTAGGATTAAGTTCGGCTACAACTTCAGATACAGTAACGGTTAATCTTGATAATACATCTGTAACATTAGGATCTTACGGGGCTGCTGGAACAGTAGGAACATTTACAGTCGATGCGCAGGGTCGATTGACAGCAGCAGGAAATACAACTATAGCAATAACTGCAAGTCAAGTTTCAGATTTTAACGAAGCTGCACAAGATGCAATTGACTCTGCAATAACAGCTGGAACCGGTATATCTAAATCATATAACGATGGATCTAATACGTTAACGATTACGAACACTGGCGTTATTAGTTTAGCTGGAACAAGTAATGAAATAGCTGTGTCCGCAGCAAACGGAGCAATAACGGTAAGCCTTCCAGCTAACGTAACCATATCTAATAATCTTGTTGTAACTGGCGATCTAACAGTTCAGGGCAATACTACAACTCTTAATACTGCAACATTAGTGGTAGAAGATAAAAATATTGTACTTTCCAATGTTGCATCACCAACTGATGTAACAGCAGATGGTGCTGGTATAACAATACTTGGCACAACAAACAAAACACTTAACTGGGTTGATGCAACAGATGCATGGACATCTTCTGAACATCTTAATCTTTTAGCTGGAAAAGAATTTAAAATTGGTGGAACATTAGTATTAAGTAATACAACACTTGGTTCTACAATAGTTAATTCTAGTTTGACATCAGTTGGAACAATAGTTACAGGTGTTTGGAATGGCACAACTATAGCAATAGCTAACGGCGGCACTGGCGCTACAGACGCAGCAAATGCAAGAATTAATCTTGGCCTAGGAACAATTTCGGTTCAAAACGCCAATAATGTTAGCATAACTGGTGGATCCATCGACGGGATAACATTTGATGGTGGAACCTTCTAAAAATTAAAAGACAGCGAAGGTTTTAGATGACAACTCCTAATATTCTACAGGGTCAAATAGCAATAGATCCAAATAATGGAATATTGTTTTATAAAAATAATTCAAATACATTAGTAAATACAACACTACATTGGTCTCAGTATAACGGTACAACAACGTCAACTTCAGATAATGTTAGACTAGAGGCCAATCTAACAATAAATGGAAATTTAATAGTTAACGGTTCTCAAACCGCTGTTGAATCAACAACTGTTTATGTTAAAGATCCTGTATTTACACTTGGTGGCAATACAAATCCAACCTCTGATGACAACAAAGACAGAGGAATAGAATTTAGATGGCATAACGGAACCGCAGCAAGATTGGGCTTTTTTGGTTTTGATGATTCAACTGGAAAATTTACTTTTATCCCTAATGCCACAAACACTAGCGAAGTATATTCTGGAACAGCTGGTGAATTAGAAGCAAAAGTTGATTGGTCTAATATAATTAACAAAGATACATTTGTTAATTCATTAACAGGAACAGCAAATGAAATAGATGTTAGTTCTAGTTCTGGAACTGTTACACTGAGTCTTCCGGCAACAATTAATGCAAATATAACCGGTACTGCAGCAGCACTGACGAATGCCAGAACAATTTCTCTTTCTGGAGATGTAACTGGATCTGTTTCCTTTAACGGTTCTAGCAATGTGGATATATCGACTACAATAGCTATTAATTCATTAGTACTTGGTACAGATACTACTGGTGATTACGTCCGATCTCTTGTTGCTGGCACTGGAATAACACTAACAAATAATTCTGGAGAAAGTGCAACACCGACTGTTGCCGTAACAACAAATACTTTCGACGCCTATGGCGCAGCAGCAACAGTAGCAACTAATGCTGCTACGGCACTCACTAACCACGAAGCAGATACGACAAATATCCATGGGATTGCCGATACTTCAATTCTTGTTACGACAACAGGAACACAGACACTCACCAACAAAACAATTACCTCACCTTCGGGTTTAGTAAAAGGTGACGTTGGTTTAGGAAACGTTGACAACACTTCCGATGCAAATAAACCAGTATCTACAGCAGGCCAAACTGCTTTAGACCTCAAGGCAAACCTTGCTTCGCCCACTTTCACAGGCAATGTGGGTATTTCAGTTCTATACGTAGATGGTATTGAAATTGATCCAACTGGAGCATCAAATACTCAAGTATTAAAATACAACTCAAGTACAAATAAATTTGTACCAGGCGTTGCAAGTGTTGTTGCCAATATTACTGATCTAACCGATGTTGAGATAACAAGTCCAGTAAATAATCAAATATTAAAATATAGTAGCGTTAGCAATACCTGGGTCAACGCTACTTCTCCAGGAAGTTCTGGTTCTGGTGGATTAACTTATAGTTCAAATATTGGTGACAATGTAAACAATACATATGTTTTAACTCATAACTTTGGGACAAGAGATGTTGTAGTCATAACAAGAAATAATAGTTCTCCATATGAAGTTATATCTGCAAGATGGGAAGCCACTACCGAAAACGCAGTTACTTTAGATTTTTCTGCCCCAGTAACAACTAATGCATTTAGGGCTTCGGTATTTTCTGCTGTTACAGGTGACGGGTATGAGCCAGTTCCTGGACCAGCAATGGCCTCCTTGAATGACGCTGGTGACGTAATAATCACAAGTGCTTCTTCTGGTCAATTCCTTAAATGGAATGGCAGTGCTTGGGTAAATGATGCAATTGATTTAAGTACAGACACAGTAGGATCGTTTGTCCAATCATTGGTCGCTGGAACTGGAATAACACTCTCTAATAACTCAGGAGAAAATGCCACTCCAACAATTACAGTTGATACGACCGCAATCCAAGCAGTCGTTGCCAATGTTTCGAATACAGAAATCGGCTATCTTGATGGAGTCACTTCTGCTATCCAAACCCAAATCGACACTAAGGCCCCCCTCGCCTCACCGACTTTTACCGGAACTGTTACAGTTCCAGATAATTCGTTTGCTCTCGGGACAAAAACAACTGGTGATTATGTAGCCACAATTACTGGAGGTACGGGTGTTTCTTCAACAGCTTCAGCTTCTGGAGAAGGAACTACGCATACATTGTCAATCGGTCAAGCCGTTGGTACAGCCGATAATGTAACCTTTGCCGGCTTAACTGCCGATGCCATAACCATTGGTGTTACATCTGCTAGAGAAATTGATACAACTTCTGGCAATTTAACAATTGACTCAACCGGTGGAACAGTAACTGTTGACGATGATTTGATTGTAAGTGGAAACGCAACAATTAATAATAATTTAATTGTAACTGGAAACATAACTATTAATGGTAATACAACCACTTTTAATACAGAAACAATAACAGTTGAAGATAAAACTATTGAACTTGGGTCATCTGCATCCCCAAGCAATACAACAGCAAATGGAGCTGGAATAATAGTCCCAGATGGTGCAGCAAATAAATCCTTTACTTGGTCTAGTTCAAGTTTAGCTTGGTCTTCTTCTGAGGATTTAAATTTAGTTTCAGGTAAAGTATTAAAAATAAATGGAACAGAAATCCTTTCTGCAACAAACTACACAGGGCAAGCTGCAACTGTTGCAGCAAATTCAGTGACAGCAACAACATTGCAAGAGGGAGCTCCTAGGGCAGGCTTTAGATCTCAACTCAATGCTCAAACGGGAACAAGTTATACTTTACAATTAACCGACTTAGCTAAGTTAGTCACCATGGACAACGGTTCTGCTATGACTTTGACAGTCCCAGCAAATTCAAGTGTTTCTTTTCAAATTGGAGACAGAATAGATATTTTAAGAAAAGGTTCTGGTGAGTTAACAATAGAACCCGTTAATGTTGGAGTCACAATTAACGGAACACCTGGATTAAAATTGCGAGCACAATGGTCATCTGCTACACTGGTTAAACTTGGTACAGACACATGGGTGGCTTTAGGCGATCTTAAGCTTTAGTTATGACAATTCCATTAGGAAACTCAAAGGGAGTAAGGCAAGCCGCCAAACCGACTGTATCCGAACGGGACAACTCAGTCAAGCGCTAATACAGCTATAACCAATGCTGGTTTTACCGTTGGGTCTGTAACCACTACAGCAACACAAAATTCAGGCCTAAATAATGTTGTAACTCCAGGATTAACCGATACAGCTGTAGTGCCCTTAGGAACAGCGATTAATTATACCGTTGGGGCTTTTTCTCCTCCATCTTTCTTCTCTCCTCCAGGGTTCTTCTCTCCTCCAGGGTTCTTTGCCCCCCCAGGATTCTTTGGTCCTCCAGGGTTCTTTAGTCCACCAGGGTTCTTCGTTCCTCCATGTAGTCCAACTTGCACTCTAGTAACAACTACTGGTCCTGGTTCCAGATGCCCTAACGGTTCATCGTCACTTAGAACTACATATTCTTATTCTTGTAGCGGATGCAGCCCATGCTCTTGTCCAACACCCCCAGCTTATGACGAACAGTGTATAAGGTAATAATTTTATAAATTTTGTGTTATAATAATAGATCTAAATTAATAAACGGAGAAACTTTATGACAGAAGAAAACATATCTGAAACTGGACCAGCAGAAACCAGAAAAACATTTGCTTATATAGTAGATGGAGAGATAGCATTTATTTCACATGTTCACAATAGCATTGAGATTTTGATAGCGGTGTTATCTTCCGACCCAAAAGTCGTACAAGTCCCAGATGAGTTAAAATATGATTTTGATTACAATTGGACATATGATCAAAATGGATTTCATCCTCCAGCATAATCAAAATGACACCTTGGCAAGAATATAAGAAAAAAATAGGTACAACACGTCCTTGGGATTTATTAAATCCCAATGTTGAACGCGCAACCGATGAGTTGGCTGATAATAGGCTAAAAACTTGTGAGGAATGTGATAGTTTGATAAAACTAACAAAGCAATGCAAAGAGTGTGGTTGTGTTATGACTTTAAAAGTTAAATTAAAAGAAGCGAAGTGTCCTCTGGGCAAATGGTAAATATTTATTGTAATTCAATTAAAATTATTTTGTTATCATTAATATCAATGATAGACTAGTTACTATTCATAAAGATTTAAATATCCAAATAAAGGAGTTTCCGTGGCGTTTTCAGGTTCAATTTTTGCGGTAAATAATACCCTACTTCTTAAAAGATCAGACACTTCAAGCCAAGCACCAGACTCTTTGTCTCTGGGTGAATTAGCTCTAAACGTAGCTGATGGTAAACTGTTTTACAAAAATAGCACAGCCAATGCTATAATACGGAGTTAATTTAATATCAAATGTTGTTGGCACCGCAAATCAAGTTTCTGTAAGCGCTAATGCAACTTCAGGTGTCTACACTCTTTCTTTGCCAGCTACTGTAAATACAGGTAACTTAAACGCCAATACTCTTACCGTTAATGGTGTTACGATTGATCCAACAGGCGCAACAACAAACCAAGTTCTTAAGTTTGATGGAAATAGTTTTGTTCCAGGAACAGATACTGGTTTAGCTGGAACAGTTTATGTACAAACAATTGGGGATGGCACAGCTTCTACATTCACCATTACTCACTCCTTGGGAACACGTGATGTTGTTGTTGTTGCACGCAATGCAGCAAGTCCATATGAAGTTATTGATGTTCGTTGGGAAGCCACAACAACTGGAACAGTTACTCTAGATTTTTCGGCAGCTCCTTCTGCTAGCTCTGTAAGAGTTGGCGTTTACGCAGCAGTTGCTGGTTCCACCATTACAATAGGTTCGATTGATGACTTGGGTGATGTTACCTTAACTTCAGCTGCTAATGGAGACTTCCTCCGTTATAACGGTTCAGCTTGGATTAATGATGCAGTAAATCTTTCAACGGATACTATTGGTTCGTATGTTGAGTCACTCGTTGCCGGCACTGCAATCACTCTTACGAATAACTCTGGTGAAGGCTCTACTCCAACAATAGCCGTAACAGCAAATACTTTTGATGCCTATGGTGCAGCGACAACTGCTGCTGCAACAGCTTATGCTAATGCACAAACTTATACAAATGCAGCTGTAAGATCTTTTGAACTTGCTGGCGATTCAGGTACTAGCAAAACTATTACAACTGGTAATTCAACTACAAGTGGAGATACACTCACCATTGCAGGTGGAGTTGGTTTAACATCGGTAACTTCAGTTACCGATACAATTACTCTTAACCTTGATAACACGGCCGTAACAGCTGGTAATTATGGTAGTTCATCTTCTGTAGGAACTTTTACAGTTGATGCTCAGGGTCGTTTAACTGCAGCTGCCAACTCAGCTATTGCAATCACTGCATCACAAGTTACCGATCTTACAAAATCAAGCGTTGGTCTTGGAAACGTCGACAATACAGCTGATACTGCTAAGCCAGTTTCTACTGCTCAACAAACAGCCCTTGATCTTAAGGCAAATCTTGCAAGCCCAGCTTTGACTGGAACGCCAACAGCTCCAACCGCAGCATCAAACACTAATACAACTCAAGTTGCAACAACTGCATACGTACAAAATGAACTTAATGAATTATTAAATGGTGCAGGCGCAGCTTACGATACCTTGAAAGAACTACAAGATTTACTTGTAGCTGATGAAGGAACAGTAGCTACACTAACAACACTTGTTGGCACTAAGGCTCCTTTGGCTAGCCCAAGCTTGAGTGGAGTGCCTACTGCCCCAACTGCTGCAGCAGCAACTAATACAACGCAAATTGCAACTACTGCTTTTGTTACAGCAGCAGCATCACAAGCTGTTTCTGACTCTGGCAATAATGCAGTTTTAAAAACATTTGTTAATGCTAAGGGTGATTTAGTTACAGCAACCGCTGACAACACTCCAGCAATTCTTACTGTTGGAACTAATGGTTATTTCTTAAAAGCTAATTCTTCAGCAACTGCTGGTATTGAATGGGCTTCAATCCCAACTATTAACTATCTTGATGATATTGGCGATGTAACCATTACATCTGCTACAAACGGAGACTTCCTTAAGTGGAATGGTACAGCTTGGATTAATACTCCAATTGAAGTTGGCGATATTTCTTCTGTCACAGCAGGAACTGGATTAACAGGTGGTGGATCTTCTGGTGCAGTTACTCTTAACTTAGCTTCGACAGCTGTTACAGCTGGTTCATACGGCAACGCTTCAACAGTTCCAAACTACACCGTCGATGCACAAGGTCGTTTAACGGCCGCAGCAAATACTGCAATCAGCATTCTTGCTAGTCAAGTCTCAGACTTTACTGCCAACACAAGAGCTCAAGTAAGTGCTACTGGCAACATTGCGTACAATTCAAGTACTGGTGTTTTCAGTCTCACCAATGATGGCGCAGACATTACAGCAGTTACTGCAGGAACTGGACTTACTGGTGGCGGCACTTCTGGAGCAGTTACTTTAACCCTTGGTAACACAGCTGTCACTGCTGGTTCGTACGGAAATGCAGCTACAGTTCCAAACTATACTGTAGACGCCCAAGGACGTTTGACCGCAGCAAGTAATACAGCGATTAGCATTCTTGCAAGTCAAGTGAGTGACCTTTCTTCAAATGCTGTAACATCTTTGACTGGTACTGCAAATGAGGTTGAGGTTTCATCTTCTGCTGGTGCAATTACAATTGGTCTTCCATCCAACGTAACAATTGGTCAAGACCTTACTGTTAGCGGAAACTTAACGGTCAATGGAAATGTCACAACTCTTAATACTGAAACTTTAGCTATTGAAGATAATATTATTGTTCTTAATAGCAATGTGACAGGAACTCCAGCAGCAAATGCTGGTCTTGAAGTAGAGCGTGGCACGTCTGATAACGTGCAGATTCGTTGGAATGAGTCTACAGATAAATGGCAACTCACCAATGATGGAACAAACTATGTTAATATCGCCAGCAACTCAGATATCGCCAACGTTGCGACTTCATTTACAGTTGCTGGAGACAGTGGTTCAAGCCAGACCATCAGTTCAGGTACCGACACTTTAACAATTTCGGGTGGCACAGGTCTCACATCAGTAGCTAGCGCAACTGACACAATTACCTTGAACCTCGATAGCACAGCCGTAACAGCTGGTAGCTATGGTAGCTCGTCTTCAGTAGGAACATTCACCGTAGACGCTCAGGGACGCCTCACAGCAGCTTCTAACTCGTCTATCTCGATCACTGCCAGTCAGGTCTCAGACTTCACTGAGGCAGCTCAGGACGCCGTAGAAGGTGCGATAACGGCAGGTACGGGTGTAACCAAGGCCTATAACGATGGAGCTAATACAATTAGCCTTTCAATTGGTCAGGATGTTGCAACAAGTGCAGCGGTTACCTTTGGTAGCATAGCAACTGGAGCAATAACACTTGATTCTGGAACTGGTGAGCTTAATACTTCAACTCAAGTTGTTAACTTAAACACAGTTACAACTGTTGATAGCTTTGCAAAAGCAACTTTCAGATCAGCTAAGTATCTTATCCAAGTATCCCAAGGCACTAAGTACACAACTTCTGAAGTGCTTTTGGCACACGACGGCACAGACTCCTTTATGTCGGAGTATGCAGTAATTGAGCTTGGAGCATCAAGAATACCAATGACCGTTTCAACTTCAATTTCTTCAGGAAACGTACTGCTGAGAGTGACGATTACCGATGCCGCGTCAACACAAGCTACCGTAAAAGTTGCAAGAACATTGATTGCAGTGTAAAATAGTAGAAGTTTAAAACTTAATAATAAGTTTAAAACTAGAGGGACAGTGAACTTTAGTGGCAGACAAAAACTTTGTAGTCAAGAATAGCCTTATTGTAGGCTCTACCGTAACTATTAATGGTATCGAGCTAGATTTAACAGGCGTTACAAATGGTCAAGTTCTTAAGTTTGACGGTACAAAAATATCTCCAGCCAACGCAGTAGATATAATCCCATCTGAAATATCTTCATTTTCCACGACTATAGGGAATGGATCATCTACAGAATATACGATTACTCACGATCTTGATACTCAAGATATAGTTGTTTTTGGCTATGTACAAGGTAATGCATTATCAAATGCCGCGACGCCTAGTACAATAAGTGTAAAACAAAATATTAAATTTAGATGGGAAGCCCTAAGTACTAGCCAAGCAAAAATCATTTTTGAAACACCACCAACATCCAATTCTGTAGATATATTAATAATTTCTGCTGGTGAGGAAATATATTTTTCTGAAATTATTGGCGATGGTTCTACTTCTAGTATTGAATTAAACCATAATCTTGGATCAAGAGATGTGATTGTTTGTGTCAGAAACAATACTTATCCATATGAAGTAGTCCAAGTTGCTGTTCAATCTTATTCAACACAAAAAGTAATTTTAGATTTTTCAGAAGCACCTTCAAATGACTCCCTTGTTGCTACAGTGTTTTTGCCATTATCAGGATATTATTTCGGTCAAATGGCTGGTGACGGCAGTGCAAAAAATATACATATAAATCACAAATTAAACACAAGCGATATTGGAGTTGTGATAAGGGATACTACTGGATTGTTTGATATTACTGAAACAATTTATTCTATAGTTGATGATAATAATGTTATTGTTCATTTTTCCTCCCCCCCCGGTGCATTTGATCGCTTTGTTACAGTTTTTGCAGGATTAGGAGGGAAAAAGGATCAAGTATCCTTCGACGATATATCGGTAGATGTTCCCGTCTCTCCATCTAGTCCAGGAAAATACGGAGATATGGCATGGGACGACAACCATATTTATATTTGCATAGCAACAGATACATGGAAACGCTCTGCTTTGTCTACTTGGAATTAATTTTGTATTATAAATTATTAATTAAATATGATTAATCACAATGAAAAAATAGTATCGCATTTAACGATAAATGGTTTTACCATTAATCCGATAAAAGATATAGATTGTTTTGTTACTTTCATAAATTCATTGTGCACCATTTATGATGAAAAACATGAGTGCGATCATATAATTGGTCTAATACATGAAAATTATTTAGGAAAACAAGTTAGTGAGCCATCAGTTTCTTATATCGAAAATGAATCCTTTAAAGGGTTAATTGGTTTTTCGGTTTTAGAAAATGGTTATTTTGTAATAAAAATTTGGGATAATATTTATCCAGCAGAAGTTCAATTTGATCTATATTTGGACGAAAAAATAAAAGATTGTGATTTAATAATAGATCATTTTTCTTGTCCAGCAATACCCTATGATGGAATGGGCCTTTTTAATACAACATATTCTTTAAATAATTGTGTAAAAAGTAAAACATTTATTTCTAAAAATAATAATAAAATACACCCATATTGTGTTAACGAGCCCTTTAATTTAAAAGAACTTACTGAAAAAAGAGAAAATTATTATGTTATATTAAATGAATTAAGAGAAATTGAATGTCATTTTTGTAACGAAAAAGCAACTGATTTAATTTTTTACGATTTTCCAAAAAAGCTAGCTGCAGCATGTGAATCACATATGAGCGTTGGTTCGAATAGAGAAGATAGACCCAATAAAAACGGCGATAACAACCAACCTTTAGATATAAGATATATGGAAAATCGTAATTTGACTTGGGAAAAAAAACAGTATAGAATATAGATTATGCCAGTAGAAGAACAACAAATAAATATAACAATTCCAAAAGAAAAACTCCAAGAATGGAACGTTTTCTTTGCACTACCCTGTTACGATTCACATGTAACAGAACCATTTATGATGAGCTTTTTGCAGACTTGTCTCTTTTTTAAAGAGATAGGCTTAAAATACTCTGTCTGCACAATATCTGATTCTTTAATTAATCGTGCGAGAAATAACCTTGTTGCTAAATTCATGGGCAATCCAGATTTTACGCATATGGTATTCATTGACGTAGATCTTCAGTTTGATAAAGAAGCAATATTAAAGCTGCTTTGGCATGAAAAAGATGTAATGACCGCCTCGTATCCGATTAAAGAAATAAATTGGGATAAAGTAAAAGAAGGTGCTTCTAAAGACTTAGAGGCTAAAGATCTTATGGAATATGCAACTAGATATGTTGTTCACATGACTAAGCCCGGAGAAACACAACTTAATATTGAGAATGGTGCGATAGAATGTTACGAAGCGGGCACTGGTTTTATGCTAATTAGACGTCAAGTATTCGACAAAATGTTTAAGAAATATAAAAAATTGAAATATAAAGATGACACAGGCGCTCTATCGGGCAACGAAATAGAAAATGCATACGCTTTGTTTAATTCATACGTTGATGATGATGGAAGATTTTTATCTGAAGACTATGGCTTTTGCCGTTATTGGCAAAAGATGGGCGGAAAGATTTGGGTTGATCCAACAATAAACTTAACTCATTTTGGAAGAATAAAATATACTGGAAAAATGTTAGAATTTCTAAAGAGAATAACACAATAAATTTGTGATAAAGGCATTACTATAAAAATAGCTTTTTGCTAGTACTATAAATCAAGAGTTCAATTTCCATAGGAGTGATATGGCCCGTTTAAGAACAGAAACTGCACCAGAAATTACAGTTAATGATGAATCTGTTGTATTTAAAGCAGCGTCTGGTGCTACTGCACCACTGGTTGAATTTAAAAACTCTGCCGGCACTGTTGTTGGTAATATAGCAGCTAATGGCGTAATGAATGTTACGTCCGTCTTTGCATCGAATGCTGGAAGTGGATCAACAGCTCTTGCCACAAGAGGATATGTAGATGATCTGTTTGCTGGAGTTAGCTGGCAAAATCCTGTGGCATTGGCTACAACTGCCGCACTGCCATCGTGCACATATAATAATGGAACTGCAGGTGTTGGTGCTACACTAACTGCAGCAGCAAACGGTGTGCTTACAATAGACCTAGGAACAGCCGAAGCTGGTTATTCCATTCTTGTAAAGAATCAAGCTAATGCAACACAAAATGGTATTTATACAGTGACTACTGCTGGTGCTGTTGGCACACCATTTGTTCTTACAAGGAGAACAGATTCAGACAATAACCCTGCAGGTGAAGTTACAAAGGGAGATGCTGTATTTGTAGTAGCTGGATCTGCTAATATAAACTGTGGTTTTATCTTAACCGGGACCCCATCTGGAGCAAATAATGCCATAGTTTTTGGCACAGACAATCTAACATACGCACAATTCACTGGCACTGGTGGGTTTACAGCTGGCGATGGATTGGTAATAACAAATAATACAGTAAATGTTATGTCAGCAAGTTCGGGTAGAATAGTAGTTAATGCGGATAGTATCGATCTTGCTACAGTAGAGCAAACAAATTCTTCTGGTTCGAATGTTACTTCATTCATTAGCGGTCATACAGTCGATGCGTATGGAAGGGTAACTTCTACAACAACATCTAGCGTATCATTTGCAGGTTATGCAACTTTAGCTAGCCCATCTTTAACTGGAGCACCATTAGCCCCAACAGCAGCTACAAATACAGATAATACGCAAATTGCAACAACTGAGTTTGTAATTAATCAAATAGAAAATGATGCTGTTGTCAAGACACTCGCCAATGCAAAGGGTGATATATTTACTGCTACAGCAGATAATACACCATCTGTTTTAAGCGTAGGAACAAATGGTTATTTCTTAAGGGCTAATAGCGGCGCTGCCAAGGGCATTGACTGGGGAGTCCCAACATCAGCAATTGATGATATTACCGATGTAACAATTACATCTGTTGCTTCAGGTCAGTTCCTTAAGTATAACGGTTCTGCTTGGGTAAACGATGCCATTGACCTCGGCGCTGATACAACTGGCAACTACATGGTTAATGTGGCTTCTGGAACAGGTATATCAGTTTCACATACTCAATCAGAAGGTTCAACAGCTACAGTATCATTAGATGCTACAATAGACAATTTGTCAGATGTTACAATAACATCTGCAGTTTCTAACCAGGTTCTTTTGTACAATGGTTCAGCCTGGGTTAACACATCCAACCCAACAGTGGCAGGTAATCTTACTGTTACTGGCAACCTAACGGTTAGCGGAACAACCACAACTGTTAACTCTGAAACTTTAACAATCAATGATAATTTGATTGTGTTAAATAACAATGAAGCTGGAACTCCATCCGAAAATGCTGGAGTTGAAATTGAACGTGGTACTTCAACAAACGTTCAATTACGCTGGAATGAAACCACAGACTGTTGGGAATTCACTAATGATGGCACTAACTATCAGAGAATATTTACCGACACAGTCACTAATGCTCAAGCAGCTAGTTATACCTTAGTCTTAGCGGACAGCGGTAAGATGGTTGAAATGAACAACGCTTCTGCAAACACTTTGACAATACCACCAAACTCTTCAATAGCTTTTCCTGTTGGAACCACCATCACAGTGCTCCAAACAGGAGCTGGACAGTGCACGCTAACAGCTGGTGCTGGAGTTACCATTAACTATACTCCAGGTTTGAAGTTGCGTGCGCAGTGGTCATCTGCTACAATCATCAAAAGAGCTACCGATACATGGGTAGCATTAGGAGACTTGGCATCATAATATGGCTGAAAATTCAGGTAAAAAACAGAATAGAAAAAAAGCTAAACCTACAGTTGCAGAAGGTACCGCGAAGACTACAGCTAATACAACAATAACTGCTGCTGGTTTTACTGTTGGATCAGTAACAACAACCCCAACACAAAATTCAGGCTTAAATGATGTTGTAACTCCAGCGATTACCGACACAACTGTAACTCCTTTGGGAACGGCAATTAATTATACTGTAGGAGCTTTCTCTCCTCCAGCTTTCTTTGCTCCACCAGGGTTCTTCGGTCCTCCAGCATTCTTTAGTCCTCCAGGATTTTTTGGTCCTCCAGGGTTCTTTAGTCCTCCAGGATTCTTCGCTCCTCCAGGGTTCTTTGCCCCTCCAGGGTTCTTTGGTCCTCCAGCTTTCTTTAGTCCTCCAGGATTTAAATAATCTTATTAAAAAGATTTAACAGCATAGAAGGCTGGGATAACCCATCTAACTCCGGATAGTACTGGAGTTACTCCATGTATGTAATTCACATCTCCAGGATGTGATACTGCCATACCTGCTACTGGCTTTAACTTTTTACCATGTTGGGTATAGAATAATTCTCCCCCGATATAGTCATCATTAATATAAAATAATGAATTAATGTCATAATCTGGAAAAGCATTCGGTCTTCCATCTTGAAGCTGTTTGTCGGCGTGTGCTATCTGAAAATCTCCAGGTCGCCAACAAACAATGACTGGTGGTCTTTTTTCAACAATACAATTATAATTACTGTTTATACTTTCAGTCATTTTATCAATATAAAAATCAATTAGATCATAAATATTTCTATCTAATTTTTTTACAATATAAGAACTACAAGTCCTATTTAACCAAACGTCGGCACCATATTTAATAGTTCCGTCTTCATGATATTCACTTCCTCTTGAGTTGTCCCATTCATCTATTTTTTTTACAAAATTTTGTAAAGATAACAAATCCTCTTTATCAATAAAATTTTCTATAATTTTAATATTATCGGTAGAATTTCCAAATGTTCCAGGCAGAACTTTCCAGGGTTTTTCTTCTGTTATTTCTTCATTAAACATAATTAGCTTTCCAAAAATTGTGGTATAATGGGCTTTGCTTTTAATAAATTATATCACACATTTATCGGAGATAGATAATTATGAACCCACAATATGTTTTTGATGCAAGATTAGGTGTTATAGTCTACAGAGGAGCCATCCCTGATGCAGAAAGCCTAATAGATAAACTTGAGCTTGCATTGGAAAAATCCACTAATGATAGATTTAAATGGGATTTGGGAACAACTGGGGATTTAAATAAAAACAAAAGTTATAGAAATTGTAGTGATTTTAAAATACATCCAGATAACACCGTTTGGGAAAATTCTCCAGAACAAAAAGAAATCAAAGAGGTTTGCGAAGCAGTAAAATCTCCACTACTTGAATGCCTTTATGATTATGAGGTAAGACACGGTATAAAAATGGATTTTATGGAAAGCTTTAATTTTGTTAAATATATTCCAGGAGAACACTTCTCTGCGCATGCAGATCATGGCTATAGCTACAATTGTACTGTATCATCTGTGGCTTATTTAAATGAAGATTATGATGGTGGAGAATTAGTTTTTGATACACTTAGATTTAAAATAAAACCAAAAGTTGGAGACATAATATTGTTTCCCTCAACATACATTTATGCACATAGTTCGTTACCGGTCGTATCTGGCACAAAATATTCAGTTGTTACAATGTTCGACTATAACGAGAGAACTCATAAAGGATTTCAATATGGACATAATTTAGATGGGTCACCAGCAGATCCAGATGCCGGTCGAGGTCCAAGATTTTATGGCCAAATGCCTGGACCAATAAAAAATTTAGATTCAGATTATATATTTTTAGGTATTTAGCATGACAAAAATAATACTATCAAGAACTCATAACAACTCAGTCGAAATAAGGCAGTCCCGCCTTAAAAGAGATTGGATGGACAATACCTATAATAAACACGCATACCAATGCACACCAGTAACTACAGCAAATGTTAGCGGTTGGGAAATGATACTCCCAGAAGAACTAGTAGTAATTTGGGACGGGGGAGCAAGTCCAGCAAGAATAGTTAGTGGAGGCGTTCACAATGGGTTTAATTTTGCTCACTCAAATATACATGGAATGATATCAATCGCAACTGGTTGGGCAATAAACACAGAAGAAGGTTATAGTTTGTGGACAACTGGTTCGCCAAATTATTATGTAGATGGTGCGTCACCGATGACCGCAAGCATCCCTTCTGGCTGGTGGCCAGACGAAGTTCAAACAAATTGGGTAATTCATAAGGTAAATGAACCTGTTGTATTCCCTAAGGGAAGTCCATTTTTATTCTTTACTATCTATCCAACAGACTTACTGCCGAGTGTTGAGTTTGAAGTGATAAATAGATGGGACAACAAAGAATTAGAAGAATCAAGAAGAAAATATAATGATCTCAAAATGCAAAATTCAAAAGATAAACCATGGACATGGGTAAAGGGAATAAAAACTGGCTTAGATGCAGATGGTAATAAAATTGGGCCAGGAGTTAAGGGCATGTTAAAACTAGCAGAATTAGACGATAAATCAGGAGAAAATAATGACAATGAATTACGTTGATGTAGAGCCAAAACATCTTGGTGGTGGAGTTGTTCTTTTTGAAAATACTGCTACCATAGACTGGGATTGGATGTATGGTTTTTGCGAAAGAAGTATAGAACAAGAAAAAGCAGAAATGTATTCACTTACTATCCATCCAAATACGGGGGAACAAGTTTACGTAAATAATAGTGGATACTTTTTTCCGATTGAGCAAATTGAACAAATGCCGTATAGGGCAACAAGAATTCATAGAGATAAAGAACTGCACGCAATAAAAACTTTGGCTTTTATTGATGAAGTTAAATATAAATGCTTATTAAAATATATAGAAATATTTCCATTGGTATACAAATGTGTTTGGTGGCAGAGCAGAGGTCACATAACTCAATATAAATCTAATGTTTATATGGGCCCACATGCAGATATACAAACAGATTATATGTATGGCGTCCCGCATCCAAGTCAGCAGCTGGCCATGAAAAATGTAGTTGGAACAATATTCTATATAAATGATAATGTTGAAACAGACGCCGAACTTAATGGAAAAAACTTTACAGGAGGCTCTCATTTTTTCCCCTATTTAGATATAGACTATTCTCCTAAAAAGGGAGATGTATTAATGTTCCCTAGTGATTATATGGCAGCGCATCAAATAAGACCTACAGACAACGGAGTAAGATACGCCTATCTCGGTTGGTATTGTCATGGTAGTCCAAACAAAGAACTTAATGAACATGTTCTTGATCCGCTGAAAGACCCAGCAAATTCTACAATGGAGGTAAATCTTTATCTTCCATTTCTTAGACAAGACTATCTAAAACAGATTGAAGGAAAAGGATACAAAGAGGATTCACTACAGTATCTTGTGGCACTAAATATGGAGCAGTACTAATGGCTGCTCTTGGGCAAGAAGAGCTTAATTTGATTAAGCAGAAAACCAGTATATATTTAACAAAATCTATTTATAAACTATGTCTTCTTCTTGGAAAAGATATGGAAAAAGCAATGGCATCAAATTCATTAAGTGATCTTTTGGGTGAAGAAGAAAAATCTCAAATGCAAACAGATGCAATAACATCTCTTTACAACCAAATTGTAGCTCTTAAAAAAATAAGTTAACATGGAACCCAAAAAGGTTAGTGAAGAACTTATACATGAATTTACAGAAAAGATGGATAATTTTACTCCATCATACTCTGATGAAGATGAAAATATAATTATGGAAAATGGTGGCACGACCAGAGAATACGTGCTAACGAGTGATTTTGCAGAAATGAACAGATATATAATCTTGCCCTTATCTCCAAAAATAGAAGATCTAACATGAGATATAATGCGATAAAAGACTTGGAGTATATAGATAATAAAATTTCTTTTTATTTATATTGTATTAGTTTAGATGGATCAAATATAGATTTATACACCATAGATGAAATTATATCTGCTGCTAGACTATTAACAATAGCCCCAATAGACGATGTTGAGTCTGGCAAGATAAATATAGGTCAAGACCCATGTTATCTATATTTAAAAAATCAACGAATCTCTTTAATAGGAAACATAAGAAGACTTTGGCATATGCGACAACTAGCGATTGGAGCTATCAAAGATGATGTATGAAAAAGATTATTTTGATAATTTAGTAAACTTAATAAAATATACAGATATAGAATCAGTCGAAGAATCAATACAAAAAAGTAAAAATGTAAAAGAATATTTAGACACCCTAGATCTAGACAAAAGAAAGATAGCATCGGGGATGGATTTTCTTATTTGGTATTTTGATGTATTCAGCCAAGAAAGTCATTTTTGGAACACTAATCAAGCGTATTATTATGCGGCAAATACTCATGAATTTGGATTTTTAACAGCCAATCCAAAAACTTGTTTGATGACATTGCCCGCGTTCAATACAGGGTTATTGAGACTAATGCATAAAAAATGTAAACTAACATTATTAAATAATTATCAGTTAAATTTATTTGAAAGAATAATAAAAAAAGATAATGAAAATTGGGATTATAATACTCTTTCAATGCAAGAAGTAGAGCTCGGCACAAAAGAAACATACGATTTTATATGCATGAGTGTGCACGATGTGCTCCATGATCCCGATAGTGTTGTTGGGTTCTTTAATATGTTAAATAAAAACGGCACTATGATGATACTTTATACTGGCACGGATTCTCTGTATAAAGATGAATCTGTTTTTACAGACTTTCACGAAGTTCACGAAAAACTTAAAAATACAGAAAATTCATGCGTATATCACAATCCAACAGGCGCTGCTGTTACATATGCGGTCAAACTGTAGTACTATATAAATTATGATTATTTTAGATGATTTTATAAAAGATCCAATGTTATTGGATGAAATTAAATATACAAAAGACTTTTTCCCAGAGTCAATGGGCGATGAAGAACGCATTGCGACAGTTCTAAACGGATATCATGATGAGCTGTGCGACTGCTTTGCCCCGTATATGTTTTGGGATGGCTGGCATAAATCTGAGGCAAATACTCCAAGAAAAAGACTAATTAAAGCAGTTTGGGAAAACAACCTGCCTTTTCCGATTGAAGAATTATGTGGTTTTGAATATTGGACTAGAACTTTTAAGCCAGGACAGTTCTTGGATGTTCATGTAGATGAAGATACTTTTTTATACGCTGACACTAAAGTATTCAGGGGCCCAATAATCGGCTGCGTATATTATCCAGAAACAAACGATGTTGTTGGTGGTTTTTTAGAACTTCATCCGACAGCTATATCAGAGGATTCTGAAAAAGCTCTTGAAAAAGAAAACATGAATCCCTTAGTGGTTCCTATAGAGCTTAGAGAAAGAATTGCCTGTATGCCGAATAGGCTAATAATATTCGATGCAGGTCACGTAATACACAACACAACTCCTCCTATATCAGGAGTTAGAAGAGTTGTTGTTATTAATGTTTGGCATAAGGATAATCCACCTTCAGCTTTATCATCTGGAAAATTTTATTATGAATAACTTAATTAAAAAAGATTTTCCCACGATAAGCATATTCACTGACTTTCTTTCAAAAAAAGATTGGGAAATTGTAGATAAATATTGTAGAGAAAATAAAGATAACTTTGAGTTTGTTGGGTATGGGTCTCCGGTAAGATGGAGGGAGTACACGCATTCAAAAAATGCAAACTTAAAATTTAAACGATCATTTTTGATGACAGAAAAAGAGTACTCTTCATTTACTAATGGTGAGATAGAAGAGCCATACCCTGAGGATAGCAAGCACGGCGACAATTATAAGATGTATATGGACATACCTACGCATGGCTTGATATATGAAACCCTAACACACATGCTTGAAAAAACTGAACAAATAATTCTAGATGCATATGGCCACAAAACATTTAGGGAAAGTGGTCCATGGTTAACCCATTCTTCAATTGGGGATCACATGAAATTGCATTGTGATGGAACTTTTATAGCCAACAGGGACGCATCAACAGACTTTTCTGTAGTTTATTATGTAAATGATGATTATGAGGGCGGGAATTTTAACATGCCGATGATGGGTTTTAACTTTAAACCATTAGCCAATTCTCTTGTTATGTGGTCTAATTCAGGCCACGAAGATATGGCGCATGAGGTTCTTCCTGTTACAAACGGGGATCGATTTGTTTCTCAAGGATTTTTTTCAATAATTTAAAGGATAAATAAAGTATGAAAAAAGTTTACACTCCAATGATAACTATATTTACAGATTTTCTTTTAGAAGAAGAAAGAGAAACTGTACATAAATACTGCATAGAAAAAAAAAGATAATTTTGAATTCGTTGGGT